>OJDR01000173.1_pt1 | contig 20171 bp, 14 predicted proteins | sample 1593081 | NCBI WGS metagenome assembly OJDR01 (sample SAMN05416873, study PRJEB24817) | seawater metagenome | isolation source: Sea water | place: Canada:Atlantic | collected 2013-11
GTGCCCATAGTCAAGCCAATACCCAATAGAACCTACTTTGTGCTGAGTATCGATATGGTGAAAACCAATAACACCACACATTCTATCTCTATAAAATACCGCGAAATGTGGTGGGGCTCCTTCCTTTTCATAAGTGCTTATAAAGCTTTTTGTGTCAGCGCAATCTTTTATATGATCAAGCCAAGGAAGCCACTCACGTAAATGGCTGCGGTTTGCCTCGGTAAGGTCATACAACTCTTTCGTATGCTCTAAGTTCAGAGGCTCCATTTTTACGAAATTATTCACTATGGCATCCATTTTCGATATGGCTCAACACTTAGCTAAACATCATGCTTTAGCACGTCTTTTTGGCCAGAACGCAATTAAGTGTATTGTTATAACAGGTCTCCCCTTTGAAGGAAAAACATCTGGCAATAATCCAGTAAGTTAATAACAGTTCAATTAAAACCAAAGAAAGAAGTAAACATTGTGTTTAAATCTTCAGGTAGCACTGCCTGTCAGAATACGGGATGCTTTCAAAAACTAGATCGTTGGTTATCGCTACACGTCGTTCTTTTCAGAATTTGGGCTTGGATCATCTCTACACGCCGCTCTTTCAGAAACCAGGGCTTGGATCATCGCTACACGCCGCTCTTTCAGAAACTAGAGCTTGGATCATCGCTACACGCCGCTCTTTCAGAAACTAGGGCTTGGATCATCGCTACAGCCGCTCTTTCAGAAACTAGGGCTTGGATCATCGCTACACGCCGCTCCTGCGCATCCATGCGCCCGCGTCATACCGTACGTCCTGTACATAAAAAAGGCCACGCTACTTTCGTAGGTGGCCAAACAAGTGATTAGCTTGATGAGAGAGAGTGCCAAGTGTTCTACTTGCTGCGGATCACATGACAACGATAAGAATGATATTCATTCCCATTTGAGTTGTCAAGAATAATTCTCAATTAGTTTGATTAATTTTCAATCTAAGAAGGTTGGCGTATACGAATGCCTTGCTGAAGAGATAACTGTATTTCTTGGGCGCTAATGTCTTCTGGAAAAAAACAGCCACTGATTTTAGCATCAGCAAAGCTAGCCCCATTTAAATGGCAGCCTCTAAAATCTATGCTGCGCAAATCTGTGCCACGAAAATAGGCATTGCTTAAATCTAGCCCTTTTACATCTAATTCGCGCAGGTCTAGGCCGCGGAAATCGCAACCGGTTAAATCACAGCTCTTCCCCTGAGTTTTAAGCTTGTTAAACTCCGCTATCTTTTCATCCCTTATAAGCTGGTACAGGGGATCATTGGAAATATGGGGAGCTTTAGACATGGTTGCACCTCGGCATTATTCCTTTCTATTTATAGCTAAGCTCAATATGGGCAAAAGGTAAACGTGCAGGGTTTTATTCTCAGCCGACATTGGCGCGATACCAAAACTGGGCTTCAGCTAGAATACTGGCTGTCGACCCCAAGTGGCCCACGCTGCTTGCAATTTGATCAACAAGAAACCGTTTGCTTTTGCCCACAAGACGAAGCTCAGTATTTACCCAGCTGGAGCGATGTGCGCACACAGAACGTAGCTCTTAAACACTTTAACCAGCAGCCTGCTGTGGCGGTCTATTGTAAAACTTATCGAGCACTACAGCGCTTAAAAGACTACTGCCAGCAACAAAGCATTCCATTATGGGAGGCGGATATAAAACCCACTGAACGCTTTACCATGGAGCGCTTCATAGGTGGCAGCTTGGAATACCAAGCGCCCGCTGATGGCCATGATCAACTACGGGTCATTAACCCTAAAATTAAAACCTGTCAGTATCAACCAAACCTTAGGGTGTTATCGGTGGATATCGAAACCTCCATGCCCAGTACCACCCAAAATGAGCAACTCTATAGCATAGGGTTTTGTGGCGAATTTGAAGGGGAAACTGAAAAAAGGGTTTTCATTATAGGTGACCCTAGCCTCCCTCACCCTGCTTGGTTAATGCTGTACACAGATTTAGCGGATTTATTAACTGCGGCCAATCAGTGGCTACAGCATTATGACCCTGATGTGCTTGTGGGCTGGAATGTGGTGGGGTTTGACTTTACCGTGCTGGAACGGGTTTATCGTGAACAGGGTATTCCTTTTCAATGGGGGCGCGGCCAAAGCAATCTTAAAGTTCGCACCACACAAAATAATTTAAATTTTGCCGATATCGCGGGCCGAGTCATTGTCGATGGCATTGATGCTTTAAAAGCCGCCACCTACCATTTTGAAAGCTTTTCTCTTGAATTTGTTAGCCGAGCATTATTACAAAAAGGTAAAAAAATAGAAGTGGATCAAATGAGCAACCGAGGGGGGGCCATTACCGATTTATTTCACCAAGATAAAGTGGCCTTGGCTAAGTACAACCTGAATGACTGCCAGTTGGTTTTGGATATCTTTAAGCATACCCAAATATTGCGTTTTTTAATTCAACGCAGCCGCTTAACAGGCCACACCCTAGATAGAATTGGCGGCTCGGTGGCGGCATTTGAGTATCTGTATTTGCCTAAATTGCATCGCGCCGGCTACGTAGCCCCTAGTCTTGGGGAAGGTTACAGTGGCTTTAAAGCACCAGGTGGGTTTGTCATGAACAGCAAACCAGGGCTTTACCAAGACGTATTAGTGCTGGATTTTAAAAGCCTATATCCCAGTATCATTCGCACATTTCGCATTGACCCACTGGGGTTAATTGAAGGCATGTTACAAGCCCCTGAAAAAGGCATTGCCGGTTTTCACGATGCCTTCTTTCATCGCGAACAGCATTTTTTGCCCGGTATCATCAAAGAGCTTTGGCAAGAACGAGATGAGGCCAAACTCCATCAAGACAGTGCCGCCTCGCAAGCCATTAAAATCATTATGAACAGTTTTTATGGCATTTTAGGCAGTAATGGTTGCCGATTTTTTGATGCCCGCCTAGCCAGTGCCATCACAGAGCGGGGCCATGATATTATTCAAAAAACCGCCCAATGGATCGAAAATAAAGGCTTTGACGTAATATACGGCGACACCGATTCGGTATTTGTGTATTTAAAAAAATCACACTCCGTTAACGATGCCGCGCAAGTGGGGAAATCCTTACAACTGCAACTAAATGAATTCTGGAAAAACACATTAAAAGAAGAGTTTGATATTGAAAGCTGTTTAGAAATTGAATTTGAACGCCATTACAAACATTTTTTAATGCCCACTATTCGCGGCAGCGACTTAGGCAGCAAAAAACGCTATGCCGGCATAACCGATAAAGACGAGCTCATCTTTAAAGGCCTAGAGGCGGTGCGCAGTGACTGGACGGCAATATCCAAAGAAATACAAACGCACTTGTATTCATTGATATTTAACCAACAACCTTATGAAGATTACTTGTTGCAGATGGTGGAAGAGTTAAGACAAGGCAAACGCGACCACCAATTGGTTTATCGAAAACGTATTCGTCGTAAGTTAGACGATTACCAAAAAAATGTGCCGCCACAAATTCAAGCAGCCCGAAAAGCTGAGCTGTATTATAAAAATCAATCTCAACTTAGCCAATACCGCCATGGGGGTTGGATAGAATATGTTATCACCAGCGCTGGCCCCGAGCCTGTGGTGAATATTCAGCATCCGCTTGATTATCAACATTATATCGATAAACAAATTGCCCCAGTGGCCGATGGTATTTTATATTTTTTAGATAAAAGTTTTCATGATTTAATTAACCCCCAGCAAGATATCTTTCAATAGAAACTTCTCGAGTCATTAAATGGCTTTTGTGCATAAGTTTTAAATACAGCCACAGGCCGAATGCCAGAGATGTAACAATAACGCAGGGCACCGCCCTTTGGATAAGGCCAATAGAAAAACATGAGTAACGCGCTTAATACCCTCATTAAAAAAATGCTCGATGATGCCTTTATTAGCGTGCAAGCTATGCCGCAATGCCCTGAAATCCCTTTATATTTGGTTGACCCCAGTACCATGACACGCCCCTTTAGCGAAGGTGAGATTCGCCGAATTTGGGAACATACCGCCTACTGGGCATTTTGTTGGGCCAGCGGCCAGGTATTAGCACGCTTTATTTTAGATAATCCAAGTTGGGTTAAGGGTAAAAAGGTCTTAGATTTTGGCAGTGGCTCAGGAGTGGTGGCCATTGCAGCCATGAAAGCCGGTGCCAAAGAAGTCATAGCTTGTGACATTGACCCTGATGCACTCATTAGCTGTCAGGAAAATGCACGTTTAAATAATGTAAAACTGACGCTGAATGATGACCTATTTTCCATTAACCAATTAGACATCGATTTACTCATAGCCGCTGATGTCTTATACGATCGTTCAAACTTAAGCTTTTTAGATCGCTTTTTTGAGTATGCTCCTAAAGTACTACTGGCAGATTCCCGTATTAAAGATTTTAAGCATGAGCATTATCAGCATATAAACCGAATTGAATCATTTACTGTGCCAGATCTAGATGAGTTAGACGAATTTAGGTGGGTTAACTTATACCAAGGTGATCAATAACCTCTTACCTAGCGATATATGGAATAAGAGCTCAGCGTATATTATTAAATTATCAATATCTGTGCTCATTTCGCCTTAGAAGATTGCCTTTAATCACTACCCACCTATCCTTAAAAAAGACCATTCAATTGGCATATTGCAATGCCCATCAGAAAACCAAGGTTACCTATTGGGCATGTAAATTTTGGAAATAAGCGTTTATTAAAGGTTTAAGCTGGGGGAACTGTGCAGCTAACAAATGTATTAGGGTTTTCCAAATTTAAACTGGTTATCTGGTTGGCCAGTATTTGGCTACTATTAGTCAGCTTGTTGTTATTAGATAATTATTACACTGAAAAAAGTCACGTATTTAGTGAGTTACTGTTTAAAACTCAATCTGGTGCCATGCAGTACGAGCTATTAATTGCCTCACAAGTTGATGAAGATGCCACCTATAAAAAAGAATTTCTTTATTCTTTGGCCAATAGTTTCCACCCCACTTTAGATTTAACGATTATTTCTAAAAATGGACGTATTGCTTCGTCAACCTTAGAGCAATTAAATCAGCTTTCGTACAGCCCTGTTTTGCACCAATTTTCTAACGATATAAAATGCATTGAATCTTTAGGCCGCCTGTTAGCAGAGCCATTAAGTGGCTGCATGGTCAGCATTGAAAATGCTCAAAGCTTTTTCTTAGCAAGCTTAAGCACTAAAGCCTTTAGGAATTTCTGGCTTCAAAAAAACAAGCACTACTTAGTGGCCAGCCTAATAAGCTTTTTAGCGTTTGGCTTATTAGTTTATTTACTGTCGTTAATACAAGCCAAGATACTGACTCAAGAAGTTGAAAATTCATTAAAATACAAACAAAAAGATGAAGACTTTAAACGCCTGATAAGCAACCTTCCCGGTTTGGTTTATCGTTTTAAAGTCACCGATAAAAAGCTGATGTTTGTTAGTTCTGGCAGCCTGCAACTGCTGGGGTATCCTCCTGAACATTTTATGCAAAATGATCTTACCCCTTTTGACTTAATTGATGACGACGACATTAATGACTTTACGCAACAAAGTCATTCTGCAAGATTTTCCCTTAAACCCTTTGAGTTAGTCTATCGAGTAAATTCCTTAAGCGGTGAACGAAAATGGGTACTAGACAGAGGGCGCTGTATAAAAGATCAAGATGGCCAGCACTTTGTTGAAGGGGTAATGCTTGATATTACCGAGCGAGAATTGGTGCGCCAGCAAATTGAGTACCTTGCTATACAAGATCCGTTAACTGAATTGTATAATCGCTATAAGTTTAACGACGAGTTAGTAGACGCGGTAGATGACGCTACCCGAAAAAAAGAACACTTTGCCATGCTTTTTATTGATTTAGATCGCTTTAAAAATATCAATGACTCCCTAGGCCACCAATTAGGAGATAGGCTACTAAGAAAGGTAGCGTCCCGCTTACAAACATTAGTACCCGAACAACATTTTCTTGCCCGGATGGGCGGGGATGAGTTTGTTGTATTAATGCGCAATATCGTTCAAAAAAATGAAATAGAATTATTGGCTGACAAAATAAACAGCGCCCTAAGAAAACCCTTTAATATTGATTCTTACCAGTTACGTACCAGTTGCTCCATTGGCATTAGTTTATGTCCTGATGACAGCACGCAAAGCCATATTTTATGGCGATATGCAGATACCGCCATGTACCAAATAAAAAATAGAGGAGGAGATGGTTACCAATTTTTCACATCAAAAATGGGGGACTTGGTCCAGCAGCGCATTAAAATTGAACATGGCTTTATTCCAGGCTTAGAACACAAAGAATTTGAATTATATTTTCAACCTCAAGTGGATATTAACACAGGCAAAGTACTGGGGGCTGAAGCACTCATTCGTTGGAACCACCCCACTCTTGGATTTATTAGCCCTGCCGAGTTTATTCCCATTGCCGAGGAAACCGGTTTTATACATGAGCTAGGAGACTGGATTATTCACGAATCATTAACTCAGCTCGAGCGCTGGCAAAAAATAAACCCACGAATGACCATGGCGGTAAATGTATCTGCCTTACAAATTACCCAGGAATTTCCTGATAAGATAGCCAGCTTTTTAAAGCAGTATCATATTAATAAAAATACCTTAGAGCTTGAGATAACAGAGTCCTTATTAATGGAGAACATAGGGTTTGTTCAGCCCTTATTAAGTAAGGTATGTGACCATGATGTATTTTTTGCCATTGATGATTTTGGCACAGGTTACTCAAGCTTAAGCTACTTACGTTATTTGCCTATTAATAAACTTAAGATTGATAGGGCTTTTGTCATGAATTTAGAAACCAACCAAGAAGATGTGGCCATGGTAAAAGCCATTATTTCCATGTCTAAAAACCTTAACCTTAAGGTACTTGCAGAAGGCATAGAAACTCAATCTCAGTTAAGAATATTACAAGAGCAAGGATGTGATTCCTTTCAAGGCTATTTATTTAGCCGACCAGTTGATAAAGATACTTTTTACGATTTATATATTAATTGTGATCAAACTATTACGTCTTAATATTCTTTTACCCATAAAAATCACAATACTTAAATAGAAGTTTACATTTATTTTTAATAGGGCTTCAGATTACTCTGTACATTTACCCGTCTAGGATTAAAATAGTGTTCGATATGGTCAGCGTTATGTTGACCATATCAAAATAAACACTGCAGTTTAATACATCGCATGAGGGATTATGTCTGAGTCCATATTAGCTTTTGCCACCTCTCTTGCTGAACAAGCCGGTGACTTGATTGTCGAAAAACGGATTAGTTCAAGCCTGACATTATCTTATAAAAAAGACATCGAATTAGTCACTAATGCCGATATTGCTGCCGATGACTTTATTAGGCAAACGATAAAAGAACATCACCCTAATCATCAGATATTATCTGAAGAATCCAACCCAGACATGCAATCGATCGAGCATATCGAAGCACCTCTATGGATAATAGACCCCATAGATGGCACGGTTAATTACGCTCACCATCACTCTCAGGTGGCCATTAGCATCGCTTACGTGGTGAGAGGTAAGGTTCAAGTGGCTGTAGTATACAGCCCTTTCCAAGCAGAAATGTTTACTGCAATTCGCCAACAAGGAGCATGGTTAAACGACCAACCGATTCGATGCAGCAGTGAATCCCAACTTGGTAAAGCACTGGTAGCCACAGGTTTTCCGTATGACAAGCATGAAAAGCTGCCGTTATTAATGTCTTATTTAGAAAATATATTACAACACTGCGCCGACATTCGTCGCTTGGGCAGTGCTGCATTAGACATATGCTGGGTGGCCATGGGACGTCTTGATGCCTATTACGAAACGGTCAGTATATGGGATTGTGCAGCCGCGCAATTAATCGCCCAAGAAGCCGGTGCCAAATATGGTCACTTTTTACCTGTGCCTAAAAATGTGCATGAGGAATTACACCCAGAAAATTTATTAATCACAGCCCCTGCACTATATGAACCTATTAAAAAGCTGCTATTGGAAGCCCATATAGATTAGTCGTATTGCTATTTACTTTCTGAATCTTGTGCCATTACTTCAAAGGCAGGTAAGCGCTTTAATTCTAGCGATGTGAAGCGTTCATTGGCTAAACGTTTAATTTTTTGTATTTTCTCTTCATGACTAAGCAAATCATCTTTCAATATCTGTGATTTTTCCAAAAGGTAATTATCTACTTTTTGTTGCCAAGCTTGTCGATTTTCATCTAGCGCTTGTAGCCTTTGTGCAGCTTCTTGCCCAAATTGCTGACTATTGTAATCAAATACTTGTGACTCACTGGCACCCTCTTCTTTCATCTCTTGGGTCAGTTCAAACACTTTACTAATGCGCTCGGTTTCTTCGCGCATTTGACGAACATCTTCAGGTAAACCCTGTTGCAATGCTTGAATTTGTTGCTGTTTTTCTGAAGGCGTTAATTGACGATTATTTTGTATTTCAAGCTGCGACAACATGAAATCATCGTAAAGTTCGTCAAAACCAAAAAAGGCATCGGCAGCTTCACTATCCAAATGCTCGCGGCGTTTATTTCTAAGTTGCTCTAACTGGTGCCTAAATCTTTCTATATTGGATACCTCATAGTGTTGCGAAGGCTCAAATGTTTTCTCTAACTCCACTAAGGCATATTTATAAGCGATGTAATCATCAAATAATTTTAATGCCTGCTCTTTAGCAGGACTCGTTAGATTAGCCTCAATATCCCCCCTTACCATTTGTAAAACATCATCTAACGGAAACTCACCCATTGTTGAAAGGAAGTATTCAAATCGATGTTTAATCGCGGCACTAAATAATAAATTACCATCACTGTCGACAGGATACATACCATCTATATCAGTGCCTTTTAAGCTGGTTTTTTGCCAGTCAATTTTATCATTGGCTAACGACTTAGAAGATTCAGTTGATTGGTTTTCTACCTGATGGGGCATGGCCTCAGGTAATGTATTAGAACGAGGGGAATCTATCACTTGGCTACTTGGCATAAACCACCAAGCAATTATTAGCATGACACAAACGCTTAAAATCAAAATGTTACGCATAGGAATATTATCTATATTAGTCACCGCATTTAGCTTGATGCTAAATGTTGTGACTAATAAATACCAGTAAAGGAGAGGTTACAACCCGGCTTTCTTTAAACGGTTTGCATGGTTACGGAAGGTAGTAATAGGGTCTGTTTCAAATAAATGGTGTAAACCAAACAATAAGTTTACTTCATCTAAATGGTTCATGGCGTAGTCATCACGAATCACTTGTCCTAAATGGCTATCACAAGTGCCTACTAAACCATCGTTGTTTTCACTGCCAAATGGAATACTGGCAATCCCCAAAAACGGATCAGCAATATCCAATACATTGGTTAAAACACTGCCGCCACTCCAAGAGTAATAACGAATACCATTTACAGAATAGTCCCCTTCGCCACAGGCTGAAGTGGGAATACCTTGTGGATGCAGTGCATTAAAAGCCAATGCACCCTCTGTGGTGAGTGATGAAATTGAACCCATGGCATCTTGGTCGTAGCCACCACCGGATAAGAAATCAATAACGAAACCTAACGATTCAACCAAAGCAAAGGCCACACCTTCAAGCGCCGAACCTTCAGGGATTTGACGTAAAAAGTCAGCTGTATTAGAGCCTTTGTTTACCCCTGCAATGGTGGTTACCGATGCCACTAAGTCAGGACGTACAGAAGCGACATAACGAATAGTCGGCCCCCCATGACTGTGACCAATAAGGTTCACCTTATTAGCACCACTCACAGCGAGGATATTTTCAACTTCCACAATCAGTTGTTCACCACGTACTTCACTTGAGTTAACGGCACTGACTTGAGTGGTATACACCTCAGCACCATCTTTACGCAGTTCTGCAGGGATTTTATAGTAGTACTCAATACCTAGCAGGTTGTCCCAACCCAGTAATCCGTGGGCCAGTACAATGGGGTATTTCGTTTCCGTATAATCTGATTTAAACCAAGAGTCCCAAAACCAAGCATGACTTTGCATGGCAAATGTTGCCACGAAGATCATAGTTAGGCTTTTAATTATTTTTATCATAGCCATACCTTTATTTTTAGTGAGTTAGTAACGCAAAAATGTGTATTTTTATTAAATGCGCCAGTGCATCAGTATAGGGCATGACAAAGATCTTCCACTGGTCATTAAACGCCCATATTTAGTAAAAATAGGCCATCTTTATTAATAAATTAATACAGTTATACAAAGAGCTGTGGATAACCAGTGGTATAAACATAGGGATAAATGACTAGAGTACGTATATTATTCAGAGAGTATTGCTGAACGCTTTTAAATATCCCTTAAAATCATTCACTTAGAGCAATTTTCAAACAGCTGTTTGATGCTAAGCAGTTACCCTCTTTACCCCCAATAACTGTGGATAACTTTGTGGAGTAAGTGATGACAAGTAGCCCTAAAGCGCACCAATACTAAGCCTTGTACAATTCGTTTATAAATTAACCGACTGATATATAAGGTATTTTTAGAATGTTGCTTTCAGTCACCAAGCGCCAAGTAAATCTCTAACCATCATTAGAAAACTAAAAACCCTCGTTTCAGCTCTCCCCCCCTAATCCATGAAAAACCTGCAACTCATTGCATGTAATACCGACAGCCATAACCCTTAGCGCTAGAGGTAAATAAAACCCTGGCTAATATAAGCGTCACTTTAGATTCGAAGGTACTAAGGGTAATTAAGCTAAAGGCTTTTTATGGTTACCAAGTTTCACCACTTTGGAGCGGCTCTTGGCTTCATACATTTTTTTATCGGCACATTTCATTAACTCTATTAAATTATGCCCTTCATCAGGGTAAAGGCTGCAACCAATGCTGGCCGACAAACGTACATTTTTTCCATCTAGGTAATTCACTAACCTAAACGAGTCATGCAACTCTTTAATAACACGCTTGGCATTCGTGGCTAAATTTATGTTTTCAAGAAGCACCACAAATTCATCTCCCCCAAAGCGACACGCCATATCATCGGCACGAATAACATCTACGATAATAGAGGCTGCGGTACTGAGTATTTTATCCCCCATCTGGTGACCTAGGGTGTCGTTAATTACTTTAAAATCATTAAGGTCTATGTACAGTAACGCCATTTTTTGATCTCGGCGTTTACAGCCTTTCATGGCTCGGGAAAAGTGGTCTTCAAAATTGTGACGATTCGCCAACCCCGTTAACTGATCATAATTAGCTTGTTGGTAAAGCTTTTGATCCGCCTCATGGCGTAATTGTTCGGCCTCAAAATTAATGCGCATGTATAAATGAAGCAACACCCCCAAAGCCAGTGTCACCAAAAAGACGATAACGACTAAATGTAGGTTAACCTGACTAAAGCTTAATTGACGGGTGATAGTTAGCTTAATATTTTGTGAGCCCAAGCTAATGAGGGCTTCATGGCTAAGCAAAGGAAATAGCTGGCTCTGCCAATCACTGACTTTTTTGTTGGATAAGTCTAGTAGTGGTTCATGCTGGCGAAATGCCACCCTTAACTCATAGCCTTCTAGCCGAGTGCGTAAACTGGGTAACAAGGCTTCTGTTTTCACCACCAGCAAAGCAAATTGCCTAGGGGTCACCTCACCCGGTATAAAACTGGGTTTAATCATCACAAAGGCTAAGTTGCCTTCGCTTAGTTCAATAGGCTGGCTAAGGTTCGCCAGGCCCGATGATAAAGAGCCTTCCATGGCGTCTTTAATGAATTCAATGGAAGAGATATCCAAGCCCAATATATTAACGCCATCACTAAAAGTGGGCTCAACAAACACAATGGGGTAATAATCTTTTTGCGCCGTCACATCGGCCAGCTGCAAACCTTGGCTAAAATCTAAGCTTCGTACTTTAAGCGGAGAATCAAGGTGCTTTGATATTTGTTTTTCAAATTCAGGAACATCCTTGGCATGTACCCGCTGCGCTGCTTGAAACATATACAAATGGCTATAGCGTTCAATCATTGAGCGTGTATAAGAACGTGCTTTATTTGGATCCTGCATGCCCGTATTAGCCAAGAAAGCTGCAAAGCCATCTAATATGGTCTCGTTAACGGTAAAGCTTTCGGTGAGACTTTGATGCACTTGATGACTATATTGATTAAATTCGTCTTCAGCGCGAGCCATGTCTTGAAAAATAATGAAACTTAAAAAGGTCAGGAACAGCAGCAAGCTAAAAATCATTAAAAGCCAGTAAACACTCAGTAAACGTCGTTTAGAGGCTTTCTCCATTTCTTTATGTGCTGCGGCCTTCATATATTCTGTCCATGCACGACGCGTTTAATGACTACTTAATTAGCTTAGCCCATGTCTGAATAATTTTGCACTTACAGGCTAAATTGGGTTAGGCTGCGCACCAGAACAAAGCAGGCTAGCACTGACGTACAGCACTAAAAATGTGCAAATTGTACGATATATGCCCTGCATGCCTCTGTAACCCCCATAGAATCGGGGTTTTAAAAAGTTGGCCAGATTCGTGCTTATAGACTAGAACTAACTGACATACATAAAGACATTTAGTACCCTGTGGAACGTTTCACGAGAATGAACCACCCAGCAAAACCACGGCATCCATGTGGTTTTGCGCCTTAATTGATTGTGTGTAACAAACCCAAATTCAAGATAATGGAGTTGCTATGGGGCAGATTATCCAAACAGAGATGACCGAATTGGTTTCCCCTTCTCTGGCCAATTTTTCCGGTAACATGCACGGCGGCGAGCTACTCAAATTACTCGATAAAGTCGCCTACACCTGCGCCATGCGTTATTCAGGCTTTTATGCCGTTACCCTTTCTGTTGATAACGTTCTTTTTAAGCAACCTATACACATAGGTGAATTGGTGCGTTGCTTAGCCACCATTAACTACACCGGTCGCAGCTCTATGGAGATCGGCATTAAAGTGGTGGCTGAAAATATTCAGCAAAAAACCGTGCGCCATACCCACAGCTGCTTTTTTACTATGGTGGCCATGCAAGACGGCAAGCCAACGCCTGTGCCTACATTAGAAATTAAAGACGACACCCAACGCCGTCGTTGGAATAAAGCAGTAAAACGCAAAGAAGCGCGCATGAAACTTCAAGAAATGATGAAAGCCATCGAGAGTGATGACGATGATGGGCTAGAAACCATAGCCTCTTAATTTAAATATCTATATAACAAACAGACATTAAAAAAGGGAGTTTAATACTCCCTTTTTTAATGTCTGTTTAATCGAAAGTTAAACCAATAATTAATATATTACCCTCCATCAATTTCATCTTAAGTAATGCCATTTCCTATCATTACAGGGGCCTGGTTACTTCTATCACGCCTATTATCAGTCCAAGGGCAATTATCAGGCTGCAACTGATTTTGTCACTAAAAACACTCAACTACCTCTGGGGCACCTGTAATAGTTACATATTTAATACAGTATAAATTCAACTTTAAGAGGCAGTAAACCTAAAACTTTTATTGCTCTGGTCTACACTCAAAAAGTAATGACCCCAACCATGTAACGCTATTATGGAGAAGTCGTGGATAAAACATCAAACCCGCAATTTAACCATAAAAGCATGCTTTCTGACTTGGGTGTGGGCAGTACATTTTCTAAAAGCCTCGAAGACATTCACGCCTTACTCAAACAAAAATACCCATTTATAGCGCGCGTTGCCATAGCACTATACGATAAGAAGTCTGACCTACTTAAAACCTTTGCTTATAGTAGCGAAGATAAAACGCCCCTTTCCCAGTATGAATCTAAATTAGCGGGTTCAGCCTCATTACTAGAAGTGATTCAACACCAAAGTCCAAGGGTCGTGAACGACATGAGCATCTATGCCCATGCAAAAAAGCAGCATAGCAATACGTTAGCTAAAGTGGGCTTTTCAGCCAGTTACACCTATCCCATGTTTTATGACGGAAATTTTATTGGATTTATATTTTTTAATTCCCCTCAAAAAGATGTTTTTAACGAACGTGTTTTAAGAGACATAGACATATCGTCAAGCCTTATCACCCTAATGATGGTAAACCTTAAAAGCACAGTTAAAACACTCACCGCCACGGTGAAATCGGCGCAAACCCTCACGCACCACCGCGACCCAGAAACAGGCTGTCACTTAGAGCGCATGTCCCGTTATTCAAGGCTAATTGCTCAAAAGCTGGCTTCAAACTTTAACTTTGACGATGAATTTATTGAGCACATTTTTTTGTTTTCTCCTCTGCACGATGTGGGAAAAATAGCCATTTCAGACAGCATTCTTTTAAAACCCGAGCCTTTAACGGATCAAGAGTTTTACGAAATGAGAACGCACCCCCAAAAAGGCTTAGAGATTATCGACAACCTTATTCTTAATTTTGGCCTGAACGGGGTAAAGCACATTGAGGTTTTGCGCAATATTGTTTATCACCATCACGAACTAAAAGATGGCAGCGGCTACCCTGAAAACCTAAAAGGAAATGACATCCCCATAGAAGCCCGAATCGTTACCGTAGCTGATATATTTGATGCCCTTACCAGTAAACGTCCTTATAAAAATAAGTGGACTAACGAACAGGCATTTGCTGAATTGACACGGCTAGCCAACTCACAACTAGATGAAGATTGTGTTAATGCTCTGCTGGCATGTCTTCCAGAGATAGAAGCAGTTCAGTCGCAGTTTTTAGAGAGTAATAGTTGAAAAACGAAACGAAGCGCCAGCAGTAGTAATAGGTAACTCACTAATAAGTAATGAGCTGTGATAAACATTTTTGATGGCCCGTTTACGTTCTATTTAAAGCATAAAAAAAGGGAGCAAACGCTCCCTTTTTTTATTGATAATATGGCAACTTAAATATATTGCACGCCATCAATTTCATATTCGATAATGCCGTTTGGCACTGTAATGGAAACCACATCGCCTTCTTCTTTACCTAACAAAGCACGGGCAATAGGCGAACCCGAACTGATTTTACCGTTCGATACATCCGCTTCATCTTCACCTACAATTTGGTAAGTTTTTTCTTCATCACTTTCCACATCAATTAGGCTCACTGTGGTGCCAAACAAAACCTTACCAGATTTTGGCAGCTTAGTGACATCGATCACCTGCACGTTTGATAGCTTGCCTTCAATATCTTGAATACGCCCTTCAATGAAACCCTGCTGCTCACGAGCCGCGTGATATTCAGCGTTTTCTTTTAAATCACCATGTTCACGAGCAATTGCAATTTCTTTAATGACTTTTGGACGTGAGTCTTTTTTTAAGAATTCTAATTCTTCACGCAGTGCTTGTTCACCTTGCACGGTCATTGGAACTTTTTGCATTTTTACATTCCTAAATTTATCTGGTGAATACAAAGAAGCTTTAAAGCCTTCATCATTTTCACGCTCTATTTCTAATACTGCTTGCCAGTACAACTCAATTACACGCCCTTCTCATAACCCTAGGCGCTCAAGCAAGCACGTCATTTTACATTTCTGTTTCGTTAAAACGAGAATAAGGGCGCAAGCGCCCTTATTCAACTGTTATTGCAACCAGATTACTTAATACTGGCGTGCAAATCCTGCAACGGACGAACTGTTTTTAGCCCTTCAGATTCCAATGCTTTAACCACCGCTTCAGCACCGGCTAAGGTAGTGGTGCAATGTACTTTATGTTGCAAAGCACAACGACGAATTTCGGCAGAATCCGCGATGGCCACAGGACCTTCAGTGGTATTCACGCTCATGGCAATTTCATCGTTTTTCATCATATCAATAACGTGTGGGCGACCTTCGCCTACTTTATTAACACGAGTCACTTCAACACCTGCATTGCTTAATGCATTAAAGGTACCGGCTGTAGACACAATGTTAAAGCCTAATGCTTTAAGGCCTTTGGCCACTTCTACTACGCCTTCTTTATCTTCATCTCGTACTGAAACAAATACATTACCTTCGGTGGGTAATACTTCACCAGCCCCTAGCTGAGCTTTGAAGAATGCTTCGCCGAAGGTTTCGCCAGCGCCCATTACTTCACCAGTAGATTTCATTTCTGGCCCAAGAATCGGGTCAACACCCTGAAACTTGTTGAACGGGAATACCGCTTCTTTTACCGAGTAATAAGGAGGAATAATCTCTTTAGTGAAACCTAGCTCTTTAAGCGATTTGCCCATCATCACTTTAGCAGCAATAGCAGCCAAAGAAGTACCAATACACTTAGACACAAACGGTACCGTACGTGACGCACGAGGATTCACCTCAATCACATAAATTTCACCATCTTGCCAAGCTAGCTGAGTGTTCATCAAGCCCACCACACCAAGCTCTAATGCCATAGCTGACACTTGAGCACGCATTTCATTTTGAACATCTTCAGGCAAGCTGTAAGGGGGCAATGAACAAGCTGAGTCACCTGAGTGAATACCGGCTTGCTCAATGTGCTGCATGATCGCACCAATCACCACTTGCTCACCATCACAGATAGCATCGATGTCCACTTCAACCGCGCGGTTCAAGAAATAGTCTAGCAATACAGGGGAGTCGTTAGACACTTTAACGGCAGTGGCCATGTAGTGACGCAACGCTTCTTCTTTGTATACAATTTCCATGGCCCGACCACCTAGTACATACGATGGACGTACAACCAGTGGGTAACCAATTTCGTTGGCTTTCGCTACCGCTTCTTCAATAGAGGTGACCGTGGCATTGACTGGCTGTTTAAGGCCTAAACGCTGAATCATCTGCGAGAAACGCTCACGATCTTCGGCACGGTCAATGGCTTCTGGAGAAGTACCAATAATCGGTACACCAGCGGCTTCTAATTCTTCGGCTAATTTAAGTGGTGTTTGGCCACCGTACTGAACAATCACGCCTTTTGGTTTTTCTTTATCAACAATTTCTAATACGTCTTCAAGTGTCACTGGCTCAAAGAACAAACGATCAGAGGTATCGTAATCGGTAGAAACCGTTTCAGGGTTACAGTTCACCATGATGGCTTCGTAGCCTAAATCTTTGGCTGCAAAGGCGGCGTGAACACAGCAGTAATCGAACTCGATACCCTGGCCAATACGGTTTGGACCACCACCTAGAATGATAATCTTTTCTCTTTCGGTAGGGTTCGCTTCACATTCTTCTTCGTACGTTGAGTACATGTAAGCGGTGTCGGTGGCAAATTCAGCGGCACAGGTATCAACACGCTTGTAAACCGGACGAATATCTAACTTCTGACGATGCTTACGGAATGCTTTTTCGCTTACGCCTAACAGTGTAGATAAGCGCGCATCAGAGAAGCCTTTACGCTTAAGGCGGAAAATTCGATCGCTATCAAGAGAGGTCAAAGAGCTTTGTGCGATGTCGGCTTCGTCTTTCACTATGTCTTGAATTTGCACAACAAACCAAGGGTCGATCATGCAGCAGTCGAAAATTTCTTCAACGCTCATGCCAATACGCAAGGCATCAGCCACATACCAAATGCGCTCGGCACCAGGTGTTTTCAATTCAGAAATGATTTTTTCTTTCGCGCCGGCACTTTCTAAGTCCACAATAGGATCAAATCCTGTGGCGCCTACTTCAAGGCCACGCAACGCTTTGTGCATAGACTCTTGTAAAGTACGACCAATGGACATGACTTCACCCACAGATTTCATCTGTGTGGTTAAGCGAGCATCGGCAGTTGGGAATTTTTCAAAAGTGAAACGTGGAATTTTTGTGACCACGTAATCAATTGAAGGCTCGAAAGAGGCTGGCATGGCGCCGCCCGTGATGTCGTTTTGCAACTCATCAAGGGTGTAACCAATGGCCAACTTAGCGGCGATTTTCGCAATGGGGAAACCCGTGGCTTTAGATGCAAGAGCAGATGAACGCGATACACGCGGGTTCATCTCAATCACCACCATGCGGCCATCTACTGGGTTAATACCAAACTGTACGTTCGATCCGCCAGTTTCTACGCCAATTTCACGCAAAACGGCCAAAGAGGCGTTACGCATGATTTGTAATTCTTTATCGCTTAATGTTTGCGCTGGCGCCACGGTGATAGAGTCACCAGTGTGCACACCCATAGGGTCGAAGTTTTCAATGGAACAAATGATGATGCAGTTGTCGTTTTTGTCACGCACCACTTCCATTTCATATTCTTTCCAACCGATTAATGATTCATCGATTAGCAACTCACTGGTAGGAGACAAGTCCAAACCACGTGTACAAATTTCTTCAAACTCTTCTTTGTTGTACGCAATTCCGCCGCCTGTTCCACCCATGGTGAAAGAAGGACGAATGATACAAGGGAAGCCCAAATCTTTTTGCACTTCAATGGCTTCAGCCATTGAGTGAGCAATACCTGCGCGAGGACACTCAAGGCCAATTTTCTTCATGGCGGTATCAAAACGGCTGCGGTCTTCGGCTTTGTCGATAACATCAGCGTTAGCGCCAATCATTTCAACATTAAATTCTTTTAATACGCCAGCGGCCTCTAGGCCCAATGCACAGTTAAGTGCCGTCTGGCCGCCCATGGTAGGCAGTAAAACGTCTGGACGTTCTTTTTCAATGATTTTGGCAACCGATTCAATGGTAATAGGCTCGATATAAGTCGCATCGGCCATGGCTGGGTCGGTCATGATGGTGGCTGGGTTTGAGTTAACCAAGATAACTCGGTAACCCTCTTCACGCAGCGCTTTACAGGCTTGAGCACCTGAGTAATCGAATTCGCAAGCTTGACCAATGATAATTGGGCCCGCGCCGATAATCAGTACGCTTTTTATGTCCGTGCGTTTAGGCATTTTCAAATGTCTCCAATTCGGTGGCAAATAACAGTTAACTAATATTTAAGATCTTATTACCCAGCCTATGCTGGGCATGTCTAATTAGTGTGTTATTTGCGGGCAGTCATTAATTCAATAAAGTGGTCGAACAAAGGCGCTGCATCGTGTGGGCCTGGGCTGGCTTCAGGGTGACCCTGGAAGCTAAAAGCAGGCTTATCGGTACGGTGAATGCCTTGGGTGGTGCCATCAAATAACGATTTGTGAGTCACACGTAAGTTACCTGGAATGTTGTCCATGCTCACGGCGAAACCGTGATTCTGAGCAGTAATGAGTACCGTTTTATCATCTAGATTCTGAACTGGGTGGTTACCACCGTGGTGACCGTGACCCATTTTTTCAGTTTTAGCACCAGAGGCCAAAGCCAATAGCTGGTGACCTAGGCAGATACCAAATACAGGGATATCTGTTTCTAGAATTTCTTTAATAGCGGCAATGGCGTAATCACAAGGCTCAGGATCCCCTGGGCCATTTGATAGGAAAATACCATCTGGGTTCATGGCCAATACTTCAGAGGCGGGCGTCTTAGCCGGTACCACGGTTAAGTCACAGCCACGATCCGCCAGCATGCGCAAAATGTTACGCTTAACGCCGTAATCATAAGCCACGACTTTAAACTTAGTGTCGGTTACTTCTTTATGACCAACCCCTAGCTGCCAGCTGCCTTCTTTCCATGGGTATGGCTTATCAGTGGTTACCACTTTCGCTAAATCCATGCCTTTCAAGCCAGCAAAGCCTTTAGCCAGTTCAAAGGCGCGAGCCTCATCAATATTGTCCCCAGCCATGACACAGCCGTTCAAGCTGCCTTTTTCACGTAAAATACGTGTTAGACGACGGGTGTCGATATCTGAAATACCCACCACGTTGCGCTCTATAAGATAAGCATCAAGTGTTTTTTCGCTGCGGAAATTACTGGCAACCAAAGGAAGATCGCGAATCACTAGGCCTTTCGCCCAAATTTGATCACATTCTTCATCTTCTTCGGTGATGCCGTAGTTACCAATATGCGGGTAAGTAAGCGTTACAATTTGTTGGCAATAAGAAGGGTCCGTAAGGATTTCTTGATAGCCTGTCATTGAGGTATTAAATACCACCTCACCAACAGATTCTCCATCAGCCCCAATGGCCGTACCTTTAAAAAGACTTCCGTCTTCGAGTGCAAGAATAGCTGGTTTAGACAAGACCGATTCCCCATGGTAGTGCAGTTGACTGGTCGAAAAAAAGCGGAATAAGGTAGACCCAATCCCGCTTTCTTAGCAAATGCTTTATGTGTGACAGTGCCGCCTTTAGATTTGGCGCACCATGCAAATTTGCGGCGTATTGTACGTTACACACCCAATAAAGTCCACGCAAAATTAGTTAAATAGGGGCAATATCCACTACCTAATG
>OJDR01000177.1_pt1 | contig 19416 bp, 14 predicted proteins | sample 1593081 | NCBI WGS metagenome assembly OJDR01 (sample SAMN05416873, study PRJEB24817) | seawater metagenome | isolation source: Sea water | place: Canada:Atlantic | collected 2013-11
TCTTTACGTGAAATAGTCATATCTTCATAACGTAAACCGGCATTAATAATGAAATCGCCAACGGTATATTCATCATGAACAAACAAAGCCAGCGCCTGAGCTGAATCAATACGATTCGAGTCTGCACCATGAATGCCCGCTTCGGTTAACGTCATTTCATAGCTATTGTCCATTGTGTAGCTATCAACCCACTGAAAACGGTCCATTTCATCTTCGTGGTAACGTGCACCAAATTTTACTTGATGGTCACCAAAGTCGGCATCTAATACCGTTTGAATACCTTGCGACTCATAATCTCGGCTGTTAGCTTTTACATCAACGTAAAGTAATTCGTTATTAGCATTGCGATCAAAAGCCGCGGCTTTATCAATACCACCGCCACTCAAGCTATCTTTATCAATAACATGTTCATTATTGCCATCAAAAATATAGTTGCCATCTTCATCAGTGGCCCAAGCACCTACTTTACTTGTCTTATACCAATTACGGCTAAAGTCATTGTAGTAAGCTGAGGTGCCCAATGTGAAACGCTCAGACAATTTAATATGATGATTAATTTGCAATTGTTTATGACTGGTGTCCATATTGTCAAGTTGCGACGCCGAATAACGTGAGTATGGGTTATCGTTAAAATCAGCTTCTGTTAGGCCCATATAAGTTTCGTCTGAATCTTCGTCTGAATACTTTAACTTAAACTCTAATTCTTGATAATATTTTGCATCGACATCACTATTGATCATGACTTTAGCCATAATGTCATTTTTTACGAAGCCGGTATCATCACCGGTATGATTAACATCTTTAAAGCCATCCGCTTGGTAGCGAAACACTTCAAAAACTGACGATACATTTTGGCCTGCACCACCAACGTAAGCATGTGCTTTACCAAAGCCGTCTTCACCAGCGCTTAAATTAACTTGCCCAGCTAACGCTGCTTCAGGAATCGTACGAGATAACATATTGATCACGCCGCCAGTCGTACGAGGACCATACATAGCGCTTGATGTGCCTTTTAGCACCTCAATTTGTTGCATACGGCCAGCGGTTGGAAAGTAATAAGCAGAGGGTGCCGAATAAGGCGCTGGCGCAGCTAAAACACCGTCTTCCATTATGGTAATTTTTTCACTACGGTTTTGGCCAGTACCACGCATACCTATATTTGGACGTAAGCCATAGCCATCTTCCTCTAAAACATAAACGCCAGGCACTGAGGTTAAGGTACGCATAATATCGGTAAAATCGAATTTTTCTAAGTCGGTTTGAGAAATCATATGCGCGCTGCCAGGCACGTCATTTACCGCTTGAGCACTACCAAAAATAGCTAAATGTTCCATATCGTCATCTGCCATTGCAGAGTTTGATAAAGCACTAACGACAGATAAAGCGATCAACGCAGGTTTAAAAGAAGAAGAAATTCGCATAGCTAAGCCTATAAAAGAAACAATAATTTGAATTGCGCGCATTTAACCATGAGTTTAAATAAGAATCAATATCATTTGCATTATTTATTATGGTTATTTGATATAGAACAAAATAAGCTTCAATATCACTTTGCGTTTAAGCGGCAATATTAAAGGCCCATAATATCGCTTATCGCTTTATTAACTTGATGGACATTAAACTTATCTTGCACCATTTTTCGACTGCTGTTTGCCATGCTCTGCCATTGTTCAGGATTCTCTATAAACCAAATCATCCGCTTAGCGAGTTCTTCAACATTACGCGGTGGCACTAACCAGCCATTTTCACCGTTTATAACAGTATCTCTGCAACCAGAAGCGTCTGTCGTTAATATTGGTCGCCCTATACTCATGGCTTCAAGTACCGTTCGTGGCAACCCTTCATGATAGGACGGTAAAGTATAGACATGACAAGCTTGAATAAAAGGTATAACGTTATCAGTTTCACCTAAGTATTCAATTTGACCATTAGCCTGCCATTGCTCCACTTCAATAGCGCTTATTTTATCTGGCGAGCTATCATAGGGACCCAAAAGCTGAAATTTAGCTTCAGGATAGCGTTGATTAACTATTTGTGCGGCCTTAGCAAATTCTCTTACTCCCTTATCGCCCAGTAAACGTGCGATAAGTAGAAAAGTGATATTCCCTGTAGGTAAAAGCTGCTGTTGGTACTCATCAATATCAACACCCGAGCCAAAAACTCGATAGCATTTATCTGCTTTTACGAGTCCTAAGTCAATGAATAATTTTCGGTTATCCATATTTTGAAAGATTACATTTTTAGCATTTGCCAACGAAAACTTATACAAGTGCTTAACAAGATAATTAACTGAATTACGAGCAAAAGAGCCTTTTTCAAACGCATAACCTAGGCCAGTAATCATGGCATTAAAACCACTAAAACCTATGATACGAGCAGCAATGCCGCCCCAAATGATGGGCTTAATGGTATAAGCAAGCACGTGATCGGGCGCTAACTCTGTTAACGCTCTTTTAATTGCCAATAACGTCTTAATATCCGTCATGGGGTTCAAGCCATTACGTTGCACAGTGTAAGGCCTAAATGTCGCGCCTAATGCGGTTACTTGTGCAACAACATCTTCTGAAGCTGCGGCAGTCATAACCACAACTTCATGGCCAGCTGCGACAAAGGAGCGAATTAAAGGCCCACGAAAGCCAATAATGGAGTTTGGATAAGCACCAATAATAATTATCTTCAAAAATAACACCTTAAAAGAATAAAAAAGCAGCAGCAACGCCTTATGTAAAACATATAATTTACCACTGCTATCATCTTCTAAAAATTAAGCGATTAACTTCTTTGCGCTCATTGGACATTAAACTCAAGAAGTAACTAGACGTAACATAAATGAAGCCAGTAATTAAACACCCCATAATTAATCCAAACCATGAAGACGGGACGTAGTTTGAGACCTGTAGAGCTAGCAGGCCGCTTACTAATATGGCCGGCATAGAGTAACGTAATAACTCACGATAAAAATGCAACATATTCAGTTTTACAACACGATATAAATAGATATTAACCAATAGCAATTCACCAACAAACAAGGCGACCGCTGTGCCCCATACCGCACCGATCATACCTAGTTTCTTAACCAATATAATTGAAATTGCAACATTCGCTATCGCCGTCGCCAACAATAATAAACTACGTACCTTGTGTTTATTTAACGCCTGTAACACTGCATTTGTCGAGGTTTGTGCTAAAACAAAAATAAATGGCACCATAGGAATAAGAGCGACCATAAATGCTTCTGAAAACTCGGCGCCAACAAATAAGGCAATAAACAATTCACCAAAAATGGCAAAAATAATCAAAATATAACCTAGCACCAGCATTTGATAGCGGCCAATAGTGCAAAGTTGCGCCATCAGCACAGAGTTAACAACACCTTGCTTTACCATTTGAACAATTTTTGGCGTGAATATATTAGAAATAGCACTAGCAAATGCAATAAAACTAAATACCAGTTGGCTGCCGACGTTAAAAATCCCCAAGGTTTTACTATTAGTTAATGTTCCGATAATGAGGTTGTCTACCCGCCAATTAATTTGATTGACGATTACATTTAGCGCAATGAAAAATGAATAAACAAAAATTTCTTTCAGTGTTGCCTTGTCAGGCAGCCTAGCTTGAAAGTGAATATCAATATTTCGCTGTATATAGATAAAACGAATAAGGCTATGAATAAGGTTAGTAACCGTATCTATAATTACAATAGCTAAAACGCCAAAGCCGAATTGCAAACATACAACAACACTGATGCAGCGACCGATAAAAACTAAGATTTCAGTGGTTTTTTGAAAACGAAAACGCTGATAGGTACTAATAATACCCGTAAGAGAATTACTCATTAAGGTAATAACAACGTTAATCAATAACACCAAAAACGCCGACTGCAGTAATCTAATTTCAACCGCAGTCATTGAGTAATGAAACATATCAGGCAATTTAAACCAAATAATCATCCCTACGCCGGCAACAAACAATGCCAATGCACCATAGATAACAATGATGCTACTGATAAATTCAGATTCTTTGACTTTATCATTACTTGCTTTGTAGACTGACAAAAAGCGAATAGTGGTATTTGCCAAGCCAAATTCCAAAACAATTAAATAGCCAGCCAAGGCAGACACTAAACTATAAATACCGTAATCGCTAACGCCCAAATGATTTATAATAAATGGGATTAATAGCAACGCAATAACATTTCTAATCGTGATAGAGAAATAGCTTAATATGACGCCACTGCGCCTTTCATGACTGAGATTGGTCATCTAGGATTCTTTTCTATAAGTGTTATAAATAATCAGCATTAAAATAAAGTAGCTACCGTATTTCCCTAGATTTTGTAGGCTAAAACAGTACAAAACAAATACAATTATTGGCAACCATGCCAGCCGAAATATGTGGGTATTGTTCGTTCGAATTCTTTCCGAACGGAAACCTAAGTAAATATAAGTGGCAAACAAAATAAAGCCGAGTAAACCAAAACTGATCAAAATTTCAAGCAAGGTATTGTGCGGCCCTACGATTTCAGGAAATAACCCAGCCTGTAAAAAGTAATAGTTGTAATACCCTAAGTAACCGTTTATACCCGCACCAAATAGTACAAAATTATAAGGTAGCTCAAAAAAAAGTCGGACATACTCTTGTAAAATATCGCTACGCGAACCGGTTAAATCAGATAAGTTATCACCACTAAATCGAGTAAATATATCTAACTCACCAATAAATGCAGCACCGCTAAACCAATATAAGCAGAATAAGATCAGCAAAGCATTAAATGAAAGTAGAAATCGAACAAAAATATCGCCTAACGCCGAGCGATAATAAAAAATAAAGTAAGTGAGCAAACTCAGTGTGGCAACAATGAAAAAACTGCGGGAAACTGTCAATGCGCCGAACGCTAGCATCATAAGAATAATCCAATAAGTCTTTTGGGGTATTTTTTGTCGCGGTATTGTTGGTAAATAGAAATAAATCAGTAATAAGCAAAACAAACCAAAATTATTTGGATCGCCCGCACCACCAGCGAAACGAGTAATAACTTTTAATGAATACGTACTTATAGGCGCAAAATACTGATGTAACAAGCCATAAACGGTAGAAATGATAACGCCGCACAACAATACAAAACGTAATTGTGAAAATGAACAATATTTGTTGCGGTCAAACAGTAATAAAGAGGTGAAAACAAAAAATATAGTCCAACGTATGGTTTGCGTTGATGCCATAACAGGATTGTAGAGAGTATGCATTAATTCATAAACTATCACTAACAACATCAATAATAAGCCAGGTGAAAAATAGTTGGTATCAAAGGCATGGGTTAATAGATATCGCCCAAACATAGCCAGAAAAATAAAAGTAAGTAGTGAAATAGCGATGTAAGGGGATTGTGTAAAAACCTCAGAACAAGGTAGTAAAAAAAATGCCAACTGAATACTTCGGCCAAAAGGCAAGATAGCAGCACAAACAATACCGACCAAAACAACAAGTAATAACAACGGTGCACTTGATGTTATAGCGTATAAAATAATGAGCATTGCACTAAGTGCAATTTCAACATTAAGCAAGCGTGCGAGCTTACCTATTAACACACAGGCTCCCTGATTTGATAGATTTCAGTTAGTTGCTGTAAAACACCGTCGGTAGAGAAACCTTTCTCAAAAAATGCGGCAGTGATTTGCTCATTAGAGCGCGCTATAGCTCGTAATTGATTTAATTGCTCTACCCAAGAAGAAACTTCGCCAAGTGCCAAAAATGAAATCAACGCTAGCCCCATATCTGATTCTTTCGCTATCGTGTCAGAAATTAAACAAGGTAAGGCAGCTGCCTGCGCTTCCAATAATGCCACTGATATCCCTTCAAATAATGACGGCATAATAAACCCATCAGCAATTTGTAATAAATGTGGTATTTCTGGTGTCGCCGATAATAGCGTAAAACGAGCTTGTACATTTGCATCTTGTATTTGTTTTGCAAAGCTTACTTTTAACGGGCCTTCACCAACACAAATAAAGTGGATCGCTGAGTCAAGATTATTCTGCTGGGCTAATTGTAAAAGAAATTGGTGGTTTTTTACCACAGAGAATCGCCCAACATGCAGCACTAACTTTTTATCTAGTGGTAGTGAAAATTGCTTTTTAATGGCGATATTATCTGCTGGCTTAACTAAATACCGTGCAACCGAAATAGCGTTATTAATCACCTTAAACGGCGCGTTACCATATAAGAACTTCCCAGCTTTTTCTCCACATGCAAGATGTACATTGCTTGCACTAGTTACAATGGCTTTCAGTAGTCCCATCAAAGGTAACAACAACTTGTTTTCTACGCCGCCAGTATGTGAATGACAAACGCGAACATTAACGCCACGGTATTTGGCAAACCAAAGTAAAATGCCATTTTTAAAACTGTTGTGTACATGAACAACATCGTAGCTTGCTTCACTTGATATAATTTTATTCAAGGCTTTTAAATGCTGAAAAGGTTGTTGCTTTATGGTGGGGATAATATGAATCACACCACCAAGTGCTGTGATCTCTTCTCTTAGTGGCCCATCATTAAAACTAATAAAATCAAATTGATATTTACTTGCGTCCAAATGTCGATACCAATTCATCACAACTGAAGATATACCACCGAGCGTCAGCGCAGGGATAACCTGTAACACTTTAATTTTTTTCATGTTTTAAATATGCGTCCAAGTATCGCTGACGAGTGGCAGATAAACTGTAACCTCGGTCTTCAAATTGCTGATCAATATCGATTTTACTAACCGCGGGCAACAAGGCTTGCTGTTGAATAGCATTAACCCATAAACCATGACTTGCGCTTAAATTCAGATACTGACACAGACCTACGCCAATATCGGCGGCTTGTGGAATGCCCATTGACAGTAAACAAGGTAATCCTGCTGCTTGTGCTTCTAACGCCGCGACTCCTAATCCTTCACTGAGTGAAGTCATCACCATGACATCAAATAGCGACAATAACTGATCAACATCAGATCTTTTGCCCCAAAACCTTACTTTAGGTGTTAAACCTAAACGCTGAACCTCGCCCTGTAACTGCTCCTTTAATTCACCATCGCCAATGAAATGTAGACAAAAATCATCTCGTTCACGAGATAAGTCTTTGATGATGCTTAATAGAAAACCATGGTTTTTAACTGGATAAAAACGACCGACACTGACAATATTAAGTATTTTAGCATCAATTGCGTATGCTAACTTTTCAGCATCTCCAGCGCTTTGCTTATGTCTAACTTTACGAAAATCAAAAGCATTAGCGATAACATCAAAATGGCCTTCATTTACTTTTTTACCGTCTGGAATAGGGCCATATAAAAATTCACCTGCATCCTTTGAAATGGCAAAGCGGCTAGTTGCAAATAAAGCACTCAATGTTCGGCCAAGTGAAAACATCACTCGTGTTGATAAATTATTCATGCCAGTGCTAGTATTGCGCGCATGGGTGATACGAGCTGAGATTCCCGCTAAAAAAGCAATAAACACACATAAACCCGAATAATAAGAAGTATGCGCGTGAATGGCTGTGTACTGTGGTTTTTTGCGTAATAACTGGTACAGCTGCCAAAGATTTTTTAGGATGCCATCTCGTGGACTATCAATGACATGAATTTTACCACCTTTGCTTAGTACTTCATCAGTAAAGTAGCAAGGTTCACTAGTCATAATCACAAAGTCATTAATCAAAACATCAACGTCTTGGCTGCGAAACAAATCCATGATGCGGCTTTCTGCTCCACCTAGATTTAAATTCATAAAGACATGTAAAACCCGTTTCGGTGCCGATTTATTCAACATAGCGGCATTAACCTTTAGTGATTAACTTAGCTGGAGAACCCACCACAGTAGTATTTTCAGCAACATTACTCAACACAACAGAATTTGCGCCAATACGAGCATTATCCCCTATAGTCACAGGACCTAGTATGACAGCTCCTGCACCAATAAAAACATTTTTACCGATGACAGGAATTCCATTTTCAGCTTCCGATTTACCATTACCACCAATAGTAACGTTTTGGTATAGGCATGTACCTGCACCTATTTTAGCGTGTTTATGAATAACCACACCTAAACCATTGTGAAAAAAACCGACGTTTTCGCCGATTTCAGCAGTATATTTCACATCACAAGCAAAAACAATGCGGATAAAGTAATGAATAAGTTTAGGTAAAAGGGGGATATTTTTTAAATAACACCAACGTGATAAATAATATAAACGAACTACCGCATGCATAAGGGACTTAGATATGAAAATCAATTTGTTATTATTGTACTGTTTAATTTACTCCTGTTATATTGGAAAATAAAGTAAAAACGGAAAATTGCGGCTTACAGGCTGCTCAATGCTAGCTAGGTATTATGTATAAACTCATTAAACGGACTATCGATATATTAGCCGCCTCACTTGCGCTAATTCTATTATCTCCAATATATATTATGGTTGCGCGAAAAGTTGCTCGAAACCTTGGTACCCCAGTAATATTTAGCCAGCAGCGACCTGGCTTAAATAATAAAATTTTTACCATGAAAAAGTTTCGTTCGATGCGAGACGCTCATGATGAAAACGGTAACCTTTTACCTGACAGTAAACGTTTAACCGAATTTGGCACAAAATTAAGAAACTCAAGTTTAGATGAACTCCCTGGTTTATGGTCGGTTTTAAAAGGTGATATGAGTTTAGTTGGCCCAAGACCACTATTAGTTGAATATCTACCGTTATATTCAAAACAGCAAGCGAGAAGGCATACAGTTAAACCAGGTATCACTGGCTGGGCACAGGTTAATGGTCGCAATGCTATTAGTTGGCAGGATAAATTTAAACTTGATGTTTGGTATGTTGATAATCAATCATTGTGGTTAGATATAAAAATTTTATTCCTCACGGTAAAAAAAGTATTCGCACAAACTGATATCAACGCAGACGGTGAAGCGACCATGAGCAAGTTTACAGGTCAACAATGAAAAAAAATAAAACTTTAATCATATTAGGCGCGGGCGGCCATGGCCGTGTTGTGGCTGATTGCGCAGAAAGTCTTGGTATTTATACTGACATAATTTTTCTTGATGACTGCTTTTCAGCACGTAAAAAAAATGCTCATTGGATAATTGCAGGACCAATAAGTAGTTGGATTGATTATAATGACAATACTGAGTTTATAGTCGCCATGGGTAATAACTTATTACGAGCCAGCTTGTTGCAGCAGCTATTTAGTGCAAAGCGCTGTGTTGCTACCTTGATTCACCCTACGGCTTTTGTCAGCGAAAAGTGCAATCTTGGCTTAGGAGTCGTCATCTTCGCCAATGCCGTTATTAATGTTGATGCTCACATCGAGGATGGTTGTATTATTAACACCTCGGCCACGATAGATCATGATTGTCACATTCATGCTTATTGTCATATTTCACCGGGCGTGAATATTGCAGGTGGAGTAGAAGTAGGTCAATACTCATGGCTAGGCATTGGCAGCTCAGTTGTTGAATACATTACGATTGCTAAAAACACCCAGTCTGGTGCCGGTGCTGTTATTACTAAATCAACTCAAAGCAACACACTTTATTTAGGTATACCCGCCACCCCTGTTCGTTCACTTATTTAACATTTTAGGATCATCTGTGCTCAATACTCAACTTTCACCATGGCCTAGCTTTAGCGAAGAAGAAATTTCAGCCGTTAGCCAAGTATTACAATCAAATAAAGTCAATTACTGGACCGGACAACAAGGTCGAGAATTTGAAAAAGAGTTTGCAGCCTATACCGATAGTCAATACGCTATTGCCCTTGCCAACGGTACACTAGCACTAGATTTAGCATTACATGCCCTTTCAATAGGAGATGGTGACGAAGTCATCGTCACCTCAAGAACTTTCATCGCTTCGATAAGTAGTATTATCAATGCCGGTGCCACGCCCATTTTTGCCGATGTTGAACTGGACAGCCAAAATATTAGTGTCGAGACAATTAAAGCGGTATTAACGAAAAAAACTAAAGCAATTATCTGCGTGCATTTAGCTGGCTGGCCATGTGAAATGGACGATATTATGGCACTAGCGGAGGAGAAAAAACTTTATGTGATAGAAGATTGCGCCCAAGCACACGGCACTAAATACAAGGGCCGTTCTGTTGGCAGTATTGGTCATATCGGCGCTTGGTCATTTTGCCAAGATAAAATAATGACCACTGGTGGTGAAGGTGGCATGTTAACCACCAATGATGAACGTCTATGGCGCAAAGCGTGGGCGTTTAAAGATCATGGTAAATCTTATGCCGCCGTTTATGAAAAAGAACACCCTCCTGGTTATCGTTGGCTACATGAAAGCTTTGGTACTAATTGGCGTCTGACTGAAATGCAGTCAGCTATTGGTCGTATCCAGCTTACACGTATGGCCGATTGGACTAAGTTACGTAATGAAAATGCTGAGAAAATTTTTCAGGTTTGCCGACAGTACGACTGGCTAATTGTGCCGAGCGTGCCTGACTATATCGTTCATGCTTATTATAAATGTTATGTATTTGTCGATATTGACAAACTCCCTAATAATACTTCTCGTGACGATATCATCGAGATCATCAATAAATTAGGTGTGCCATGTTATTCAGGTAGCTGTTCAGAAGTTTATAAAGAAAAAGCTTTTGAGCACACAAGTTTTAAACCAAAAGTGGCCTTAAAAAATGCTAAAGCATTAGGTAAAAATAGTTTAATGTTTTTAGTTCATCCTACAATTACTAATAGCGAAATGGTGGATGTATGCCTAGCGTTAGCTACAGCACTGGATGCCATTGATAGTAAAAAATAAAACAAATTTTTGTTAAATAACTCACATTATTTCTAAAATTAAACAATGACAATGTAACAATATATTGCAAGAATAGCAGTTAAAGATCGTTAATGCAGATTTGCATTAAAGCGGCGTGTTGTAAGGTATACTTTCATGGTTAGACGAATTGATTTAATTCCAAGCTCAATTAAGTTGATGTTGGCGCTGGCTTACGATCTGTTAGCATTGAGCATTGCGTTTTATCTTGCATATATTATTCGATTGGGCGTTGATAGCATTGAAATTTCTTGGCATGAAAATTTAGCTTTCATCGCGGTTATCAGCTCTACATTAGCGCTGTTTTATGCCTTTGATGTCTACAATTCTGTGGTGCGATTTTTCAACGCGAAAGCTTTTCTCAAAATTCAGCTCTTATTGATCGTTGCCAGCATCATCTTCTATTTAACCAGTTTCTTTGCTGACGCTTTCGTACCTCGCTCCGTTCCTATCGTATTTTTAGTGCTTGCCAGTATTCAAATTGCGGGGGCCAGAGCCATAGTCAGTCTTATTTCTAAAAAACATTGGTTTGATGAACGTGAAGGCGTTGTTATTTATGGTGCAAGTAGTGCTGGTAGACAATTAGTACATGCTTTATCTCAAGGCAATAAATATCAGCCTTTAGCATTTTTAGATGAAAAGAAACGCTATGTCGGTCGCAGAGTGCTAGGGCTAAAAATTTACGCACCGCAACATATTGCTAAGCTAACAAAAAAGCATGGCCAGTTTAAAGTACTGATCGCTATACCAAAAGTTGACCCTATCCGTTTAAAACAGATAGTGTCGCATATTGAACCACATGCCCTTGAATTACTAATAGTACCGGGCATGTCAGACATTGTTTCAGGAAAACGGACCATTGACGAATTAAGAGAAGTTTCGGTCGATGAATTACTTGGCCGCAAACCTGTTAAACCCATACCAGAATTACTCAGCGCAAACATTAGCGATAAAATTGTTATGGTTTCCGGTGCTGGTGGTTCAATTGGTAAAGAATTATGTCGACAAATCGTCTTAAACAAGCCAAAAGAACTCATATTACTTGATGTTAGTGAGGCGCTACTTTATGAAATTCATCAAGAGTTAACAGAAGTATTAAAAGAGACCAATAACCCACTTCATGTTGAACCCCTGATTGGTAATGTGCAAAACGGCATGTTGATGACCCATATCTTGCGCAAACATAATGTACAAACGATTTATCATGCCGCAGCATACAAGCATGTACCTATGGTTGAAAATAATGTTATTGCGGGTGTTACTAATAATGTTTTGGGTACTTATGAAATTGCTCAAGCGGCCATTTATTGTGAAGTAGAAACTTTCGTACTCATTTCCACCGATAAAGCAGTAAGGCCGACCAATGTTATGGGCGCAACCAAGCGCTTAGCAGAGTTAGTATTACAGGGTTTTGCCAAAAAAGATCACCATACCCGCTTTGTCATGGTTCGCTTTGGTAATGTATTAGGGTCATCTGGCTCTGTTGTGCCACTATTTCGAAAACAAATTAAACGCGGTGGCCCCATCACCATTACTCATCCGGATATCATCCGTTACTTTATGACCATTCCTGAAGCAGCACAATTAGTGATCCAAGCGGGGGCTATGGGTACTGGCGGTGACGTGTTTGTGCTAGACATGGGCAACCCAGTAAAGATTATTGATTTAGCCTACAAGATGACACATTTAATGGGCTTAACCATTAAAGATGAGAAAAACCCAAATGGTGATATTACCATACAGTTCAGTGGCTTACGTCCAGGTGAAAAGTTATATGAAGAACTGCTAATTGACGACAATGCGAAAAAAACTCAACACCAACGCATTTTAACCGCCAATGAGCGTTCACTACATTATAGTGACGTTGCAAAAATCATCGATGAATTAAAAGATGCAATGCGTGATGAAGATGAAGCAAAAATTCGCCAGTTACTGATTGCTGCGCCACTGGATTATCAGCCGAGTGAAAACAATAATGCGCCAAAAGAACCGACTAATAAACTAACAAGCCATGTTGCCTGATCTAAGTTAATTGCCGTCGACCGAGCGCTTTGGCTTCATCAACATCAACCAAGCATTGGCATAATCGGGTAAGTGCTTATTCGCTTGATGATAATCTTGCCAACCGTAATAGCTATCAACTAACAAATCGAGTTGAAACAAGTTATTGTCAAACGCACCACCTTGATCGGCGAGTACGCCCAAGCGCGATATTTTTTCATTGGCTTGCTCGTAGCTCACCATAAACAACTTACCTAAACCTAACTGTGCAACATTGCCGGCAAACGACACATGGGGCGAAATAGCAATCTTACTATCGAGCTTTTCTCCATAGCCCATAATACTCGGCACTTCCGAAAAATACCAATAACGCGCTTGCTCTCGCTTTCCTATGGCATAATCATAAGCAATGCCGTTATTACGATGAACATTAAAATAACGTCGAACACCATCCACCTCAACTACGCCAGTGCCTTGCAAAAGTACATCATGCAAAGCTTCTTCGGTCAGCCATATCAAAGGTTTGGCTAATTGCTTGTTAGCTAAAACGCCGGCAATAATGTCTTGGCGAGTATATCTATTACGCGTAATGGATAAGTCATTGTTCGCTTCTTCCAAGGTCAAGCCTAATTCGTCATAAGGTAGCGCATACAACGCTTGATCATAAACAGCGGTTTTCACAGCGCTGGCCGTTAACAACTTAGTGTAATATTTCGTTAAGAATATCTTGTCACTTGGAATAGCCTTCAGCATGCGCGTTTTGGTCGTGTTGGTGCTTTTTTTCGCAATTTTATGCGCCGTTGCTAAGTCAGGCGTCCATTGATAAAAGTCAAAGTTTGCCATTAAAAATCGTTTATCATGCAGTCGACTATTACGGCCTGCTCGCACATCTTCACGATAAGTTTGGCAGATAAACGTCAGTGTTTTTTCTACCTTGGTTAACGTCACACTCTCGTCAAACACCGTTCCAGCATGCACAGCAAACTTGTCATCAGCATATGCAGTTAAATAGCGCTGGGTTTTACCGGCTACATCGCACAAGGCACTGGCTTTAAAATCAGCCATTTTTCCTAAGTCAGGCGTTTCATCAATTGTAAAAAAGCGAGCGGAAGCTTGAGCAAAACCATTATTGCTAACAAGAGTAGAAATAAAGAAAATGATTAAAAGGCGCATAATAAATAAGTCTTAAAACTGAATATGACACCATGGTATGACAATCACAAAAGCCGCGCTACTAGCATCTCCGTAAAAACGTCATTACTCGTTCTTTATATGGCTTAATAGACAATTTTTCTCGATAAACCTTGCTGCACAGAAAAATATAGTGATAATCGGGCAAGGTTTTATTTATCGGGTAATACAGTGCAATTATTAGCAATAGAATGTCTTGGCAAAGAGTTACGATTAGAAGGTTCAATGGCCGGATGGCAAGAGCTATTCTGGGACGGCAAATGTGTTTCACAAATTAATGCCAATGCTGACAGCGAGTCATTCTTGCATCAGTTCAGCCTACAAAGTGAACAAGGCGAAGTACTCGTAGAGCTAAATGGTTCATTACAATGGCAACCGTTTACCTTGCAATTTCAGCTTCTGATCAATGGCCAAGAGCTAGAAAATAATACCCTTGATGAAAAAGACATTGAGCAACGCCAAATAATTCACCATGAAAAACAGCCAATTAAGTTTAGCTTCATCGGTATGGCTGGCCTAGGCTTAAAATTATTTAAAAGCGCGAAAGTGATCAAAGTGCTATTTGCTGCCGGCAGTTTGGCAGCCTATAGCTGGTTGTTCTCTATTGAGTTTGCCATTGCACTTATTCTTTGCTTAGTTTTCCATGAATATGGTCATATTAAAGCGATGAAATATTTTGGTTTGAAAACTAAGGGCATCTACCTTATTCCCTTCGTTGGTGGCCTAGCGCTGAGCGATGACAAAATTAACACCCGTTGGCAAGACGTGGTTATTTCAATAATGGGCCCCTTCTTCGGTTTAATACTCTCTATCGCTTGTTTAATTGGTTATTGGCTTACCGATATTGAAATGTTGGCTGGTTTAGCGGTATTTAATGCCCTGCTCAACCTGTTTAACCTGTTACCTATTCTGCCTTTAGATGGTGGTCATGTACTTAAAAGCATCGCTTTTTCCATTAACTCTAAGGTAGGCATAGTTGCTTGTATGTTAGGTGCAGCATTAGGGATTTATATCAGTTATCACTTTGGTTTAGCACTATTAGGCTTTTTACTGGCCATTGGTAGCATTGAAATATTCTTTGAATATAAGCGCCGACACCTCAGCCAATTACTGCCACTTAATCGCTATGCGCAAATCGTATCAGCTGTATGGTATGTGGTTACCGTGGGTGGTTTAAGTGCCATTATTTGGCTTGTTGGCCAAACAGCTAATGATGCCTTATCGCTACCACTTAAAATACTCGGTAGCTAGATACATTCAACCGAAAAATATGCAAAAGCTAAGAGAACATAATTTAGAAAGGAAGATTAATGATTTCAAAAAAAGTCAGAGAATTATTTGTCTCATTAATGGAAGCAACGGATGACTCTGCGGTTTCTTATGATAATGAAACGGAACAATACAGTGGCTATTTCAATAGCGCCGTAGTCGACAAGTATATCGACTTGGGGGCGCTAGAACTTGTAGAAGGAAGTACTGGCACTACCATTATCCTACTTAACAATCGCGACGACTTTTTAAGTTCATTCGCCGCCGGCGTTCGTGAGGCTAAGAACGGCGCCGATCAATCTTATGCCGACTACAATGCCAATCCATTTGCCTTTTCGGTTGGCTTTGAACACTTTCATCAAATGGCGAAGAAAAAACGCCTATTAGTGGGTTATATTTGTCATGGCTTTGAAAATGATGATACTGGGTTAGTGCATCAACAATAATGTTGTAAAAAAGTGCTCAACCTTGTATTTGTCGCGCTATACTCTTTAACCTACCGCCAGCTTTGCTGTCTCATGCCATAAATAAGCCGGCATGGGGATTTTAAGCTTCCATGTAATATTCATCGGCTGACTGCCTTCATATTTCACAAAGTCTATCGGGCCAAAATTAACAAAGCCCATGGTTCGACCATTTTCATCTTTTGCTTGCTCTCGGACAAATAACAAGAATGTTTTGTTACGCTCTTTCTGCTCGATATAACCTAGTCCACGCCCAGAGTTCGGTTTGGTGCTGTTTTGAGTTTGCCAATGAAATAATGTGGGACTAATCGCATAGTCATGGTACATGGTAGTGGCTGAAAATTGCTTTTCACACTTATTCAAAGTGACAAATAACAATGCCGTATTTGCATCAGTTATATTTAAAACACCTTCTCGACTTGATGATTTTTTAATAAATGTACTGTCATTAAAGGCGACTAAAATATGTTCTTTCGGGTAGCGGACATGCATTTTAAGTGCTGATGAATCAACCACTGTGTTATTAACCTTTGGCATCGCAAACTCATTGACTTCAAGCCGCTCAATAAGTATTGAAATAACCTCCTTTAACTCACATTGAAGTATTGGATCTTTTAATGAAATTATACTTTCAGCCAAATCAGAAAATTCAAGCTGCTTACCTGTTTTATCCCAAAAATCGTAATGACACATCAATGCAAACTGTTGCTGATGGTTTGGTTCACCCATGTCTTTTGTCATGGCCTCTATTGAAAAACTACAATCACAAAGCTCTTTAACAAACCGTAGGTACGATATTGATGAACAATTAAGTAATCGATTATTAATGGCTCGATAATATGCGGCAAAAAGCTCTTTCTTACTCGTAGCTATTTCTTTGTTCTTGCTTGCAGCAAGTAACACCAACCAACCGCCAAATTTACCACATTTGACCTTATAAATATCTTCTAGGCTAATGCTAGGATAAATATGCAAAAAATTAGTTAGCGTTAATGGCAAATTGGTAACGTGTGGGAAATTTATGATTAAGCTGATTAGTTTGTTTTTATTTAATGTCGCTTGGCTAATATTCTTTAAGATCATTACTTGAGTTTGTTCTTGTAACTCAATTCGACAACCTAAAGGCAGATGAGGGAACCCTTGCTTAACTTCTTTCGCTATTGCCTGATTTGTTTTGCCTACCAATGCTCTAAATTTATGTGAAAAATCATATTCTGGTCGTGAATTACCGACAAAATCTAAAATAGTGCAACATTCTTTGTCGTTGGTTAATCGCAACCCTCGACCTAGTTGTTGAAGGAAAATAGTTAAGCTTTCAGTAGGTCGTAAAAATAGCAAAGTGTCTAATTCTGGAATATCGACACCTTCATTAAAAATATCGACAACAAACAATACATTAATTTGCTTTGATCTTAGCTGTTGCTGCATAAATTCACGGTCTTTACTGTTATCGCTAGTTAAAACGCCACAAGCAATATTATGCAGGGTGAACTTTTGAGCCATAAAGTTTGCATGTTCTTTACTAACACAAAACGCCAGTGCTCGTATTTGAGCTATATCAGTAACAATTTCATCAAGGCTTTGTAATATACGCATGACCCGTTGATCGTTATGCGTGTAAAGGTTTGTTAATTCTGCAATATCATAACGTCCTTTAGACCATGAAATTTTAGTTAGGTCAGTATCGTCATCTATTGCAAAGTATTGAAAGGGTGAAAGGTGACGTTGGTTTATCGCTTCTGGTAATCGTATTTCCGCAGCAATGACATTACAGAAATCGTTTAATATATCTGTTCCATCGTGCCGCTCTGGCGTGGCTGTTAAACCTAATAGAATTTTGGGGCTAAAGTGTTTTAATACGCTGCGATAACTGCTTGCAGATATATGATGAACTTCGTCAATGACAATATAATCAAAGTAATATTCACTTAAGGCTAATGTATCAATTTGATTATTTAAGCTTTGAATAGAGGCGAATAGATGCTGATACTTGCTTGGTTTGTTATTACCTACCCACAACTCTCCAAAAGAACTATTTTTTAATACGCCACGGTAGGCGCCCAATGCCTGTTTAAGTATTTCTTCCCTATGAGCTATAAACAAAAACTTTGCTTCGGGATTTTTATTATAGAAACGAGAAAAATCAAAAGCTGAAATTATAGTTTTGCCTGTTCCTGTAGCAGCAACCACCAAGTTTCGATACCGGTTATGTAGGTCTCGCTCAACTTGTAATTTTTCTAGTATGGTTTGTTGATGGGAATGAGGTTTGATATCAAAATAGAAGCTAGGCGTTGATGGGTTAAAACTGCCTTTTGCTTCTTGCAGTGCATTGTTCAGTTTTTCCCTGCTTTCTACTTCGCCGTCAAAGTGTTCAAAATCAGGTGATTCCCAATAGGTTTCAAAGGTACTTAATGATTTTTCTATAATATGAGGTATTTCTTGAGAGGTGATCTTTAGGTTCCACTCTAATCCACTCGTTAAGGCTGAATGAGATAAATTAGATGAACCAATATAGCCAGTATGAAATCCGGTATTACGTATGAATAAATAGGACTTTGCATGAAGCCGTTCACGGTTAGTATTGTAACTAAGCTTAACTTCAGTGTTGGGCAAGGATGCTAAAAACTCTACTGCTTTTGCATCGGTAGCGCCCATGTATGATGTAGTTATTATTTTTAATTGCTTACCACTACGAGTAAAAGACTCTAATTCATTTTTAAATATTCGAATGCCAGCCCACTTTATAAACGATACTAGCCAAAAAATTTTATCCGAAGACTGGATTTCTCTTTTTATCTCGGTTTCTAGCGAAACGCCAACGTTACTACCACAGAACAACTCACTCTGCGTTAGCCCTGTTATTGGCATTATTGATTCAACATACTTAGGTAAATCAGCAGCAATAGGATTGGCTTTATCAAATAGTGCAGTAAGGATTTTTCCTTGGCTATCAAGCAGGTTTTCACTGATTAGCTCTTCATCTCGAATATGCTTACTAAGCCATTGAACAATGGTATTGGCGAGACTTATTTGTTCACTAATACGATTATCACCACTCGGCACCGAATCCATAGCAATTTCAATGATACGGCTTAGGAACCGAGACAACCATACTGCGGCTTCACCAGCTTCTAGTGATCGTTCGCCAACATGGAATGACTCTCGATCTAAGTTTTGCTCAACTAATTGAGTAATCAGCTGTTCATAAATACCTGTTGGTTTCATGAAAATCCTTTTCTATTTTATTCTATAAGCCTAGATTTATAGAATATAAAATTTCGTAAGCAATTGTTTTACATACTATACATGCACTTCCATTGTACTGATAATCACCTATCTTCAATCAGCTCAGTTAAACAAATGACTTGCTCGGTTAATGCAGCAACTTGTTGCTCTAAGGCTGTAACTCGCTGGAGCAATTGGTCATTACTTTCTGAGCTGGCTACTGCTGTTTGAGTAACGCTAGCTTCAACAACGTAACTGTCGTCAAGATCTGAGAATAATTGCACATAGCGAGACTCACGTTTGCCGGGTTCACGTTCGAGCTTTTTGACCAGTGTTTGATTATTCAAATTTTGTAACTGATTTAAGGCCTTTTCAACTTCATTAACATCGGCAAAGTCAGCAAGGCGATTACTGCGGGTTCTTAATTC
>OJDR01000178.1_pt1 | contig 19300 bp, 17 predicted proteins | sample 1593081 | NCBI WGS metagenome assembly OJDR01 (sample SAMN05416873, study PRJEB24817) | seawater metagenome | isolation source: Sea water | place: Canada:Atlantic | collected 2013-11
TCAACAGGATACGCTGCTGCTTATTCTTCTCATACACCAGAAATGATCATAGCTCGCCATTGAGACTCTGGATGGTTATTAAGGGCTTCATTAATTAAATAAAAAGTGCCGCGATAACTCTCGACAAAATACTGTTTAGTTACTTCGTTGCGAATTAATTGAATGGGGTTATAAGATTGCACATAGATTAGTAGCAAAATCGGAATAATGATCACCAGCGTTAAACGTGTTAAGGCTTTGATCATAATTAAAATTCTCTTTTTAAAGTGGCTTGAATGTGCAGCATTAATTTAAACAAAGCAGGTACCCCTTGCCTCTTATGGTTTTTATTTTTGCTTGTTGATTGGGAACCTCAAGCTTTTTTCTAAGCCTAGAAATACGCCGGTCAATGGAGCGGTCTAGGCCGTCGTAATCTAAACCGCGTAACTGTTTAATAATAAGATCCCGTGACACCACTTGCCCAGCTTCTTTGGCCAACATCAGTAATAATTCAAATTCGGCAGTGGTTAGCTCAAGCTGTGTACCATGCTGCCTAACGATGCGGTCTCTTAAGCTAATGGTGAGTTCAGCCACTTGAACAGTGTCTGTATTATTATCCTTGTATGGCTCGCCCATGGGGGTCGAGAGCAGAGTGCTGGATAAAGGCGTTTGTACGCGACGTAATAAAGCCCGAATACGAGACAGCAACAAGCGCGGTTGCACAGGCTTAATAATATAATCATCGGCCCCCAATTCTAGCCCTAACATTTGGTCCATATCTTCATCTAAAGCGGTAAGCATAATAATGGGCCCTGTGTAATGGGGCCGCACCTGCTTGCAAACCTCCAAGCCGGTCATGCTTGGTAGCATAATATCCAGTAATACAAAGTCGGGTTGTTGCGCCACTATGGCTTTAGCGGCCTGTGCACCGTCAGCAACGATCTCCACCACAAAGCCATGCTTGCTAAGGTAATCGCCAATTAATGAGGCTAACTCAAAATCGTCTTCGATTACCATTAAACGGTATGGATCTGGTCGGCTAGGGTGAGTCATGGCAAGTAGGTGCTCATAGGCTTGACGGTTAATGGAATTATACCCATATCAAAGAGGAGTGATGAGCCGAATTGTGACAGTTTGAGACAGTGATGAGTGCGGTGTGCGACTTGCTATTAGATTTATGGCTGCAGTGCGCATCAGTGTAAGTGGGATATTCTTTTCTGGGATTGCCCGCTATTTTTCACTAATCTTCTTATTGCAGAGGTTTCTCAGGCCTTTGCCAGCATGATAGCAAAGAGCTGCCGTTACTTTCTTTTAGTATGTTCTGTAAGATACTTTCAACTAATAGCTTCACTAAATGCTTAAAATAGAATGTATATCTGTTCTTTTGGATTCATTATTACGAACTAATTCTTGATGTTTTTTTAATAGAAACATAATGTGCCCCACCACAGTGGTAGAAAAATTTGAGTTCAACAAATTCTTGGTTTTATCACTCAATTCATTAAATTTTCGGATATCAAGACGATTATTTTCCTCTGAAAATATATGTATATTGTCATAGTAGATTTCAGAGAAAGCATCTTTGTTTTTTCTGCTTTCATTGTTTTTCGAAATAGCAGAGAAGTCGTCCTCATTTCTATATAGTGAGGAAATTTTCCATATTACTTGGAGATCAGTTAGGTTGGCTCCTTCTCCTGAAAAACCAACTTCAGGGATGTAGTTAGTTTCATTCTTTTTGCTATAATTAGTTAATACAATATAATGAAAATAATGAGAAAGGACTTCTAATTTCCCATATCTTTTGTTTAGCTTTCCTCCGAATTTTTTATCCAAATCCTGTAATTTTGGCATGATCCATTTGTTTTCAATGAAGTCCTTGTTTATTTCGTAGGCCATGCTGATAACGCTGTCTGTTGTATTGTTATATGTAATATTTTCTATTAGATCATAGCTTTTGTCTGATATGAAATTTGTTATAAAAAGAGCAGAGAAATACTCTTGAAATGACTTGTGTCTAAATGAATACCCTAGGCCATCCCTTTTAAGGATGCTAACTCCGTTCAGTAAATCAGAGAAATAATCCCCTGAATTATACTTTATGGATGACAGTTTCTTAGATTTTTCTAAATAATTAAGGATTTCATTTTCTGTGAAAAAATACTTTTTTTCTGAATAAGATATAATGCAAAATGACGATAGTATTTTCTTGAAGTCATCCAGAGGCAGGTTTGTATTGAGGTTTCGATTGTAGAGGCTCTTGGTTGAATCATGTTTGTTGAATAGGGTTAGAAAAGCTTGCTCGTAAAAAAGATGAATTTTATTTTGTATGTTGGGTGTTTGTTCGAAAGTTAATAGCATTATTGTTAATAAAAGTGGAGTGGATGAGAAACTTTCGTGTTTGTAAAATAACTCATTATTTAATTCATCTAAAAATTTACGTTTTATTTTTATATTGCAATCAAGTTTAAGTATCAGGCTTAGTGCTTTTTCTTTATCTAGAGGTTGTACCGTAAGTGTTGAGAATTCATCCCATGCACTAAATCTCTCATCTGGTCTGCTAGCGATAATAAATAAAACATTGTTATACTTATTCGACATTCTAATTATTTCTTTTTCATATTTATCCTTAGTTAATGCGTTAATTTCATCGAATCCATCAAGAATAATAAGTGTTTTTCCAAGTTTTAGTGAATTTTCTAGTTGCTCTTTAGTGAATCTTGAGTCCATTTCAACAAGGGTGTTGGTTATGTACTCCTGTAATGATAGATGTTTTTCTTCATTTAAATGTCTTAACTCAACAAAAATTGGAAAGATACCGATATCTTTTTCTATAGTTTCCAGAAAAAGACTTTTACAAAAAGTAGATTTTCCAACCCCTGCTGACCCTGTTATTACTATTCTCTTTCTTTCAAATAGTATTTCAAAAAACTGCTTTTCAGAGATATTAATATCGTTAATTCTAAAATCTGTTTGAATGTAGAGTTTTTTGATATCTACTGGTTGGTCTTTATATAGTAAGGTTTTTGTCTTTGAATATTTTTTATAATAGCGCTCCAGATACCTAGTAAAACAAAGATCCAAAGAACTTTTCATCGTGTCTAATTGGTCAGTGTTTTTTTGGGCTAGCTGCTCCTTGATGGGTTTGGTAAATGTGTTTACTAGGTTTTCTAAGAGGGCTGTGGATATGAATTCTGTCATTTTAAAGGGTCTTATAGACTCTGGATTTAAACCAGGAAATCGTTACGTCTACACCAAAATTGTTTTGATTAAATAAAGTAGATGTATGACGATTGAGTAAATGGTATAGGGGGGCAACGAAGCTTTTATTAAAGGCTTTGCACTTAGAGCCTCGATTAGTGAGGCATTGTAGAAAGTTTTTTTTGGTATATCTGGTGTGCGCCCACTTTGTAATCTGGATAGAAGGGTACTTTGTAAGTTGAATTATTAAGCGTTTAATTGGTGTTTGCTTAATAAGAATTATTGTTCTGAGTGAATTTAACACTTTCAAAACAATAGTGACGGAAAAGCGCTTTAAATAGCATAATGATATTTGACTAAATATACCTAGATATAATTTAAAAAATAAACCTAAAGAACAAGCTAGCTCACTAACGGAAAATAGCTCGATTGCTTCAAGTTTCTGATGATTTAATCTTAGTTTGTATTTGGCCATATATTGAAATGGGGTAACTGTTTGCATGCTCTACCCCTGTTTTTTATGTTTGGCTTGTGAGTGCTTATATTTTGCAAGTTTAATGCTCTCTTCACATATAAATCAATGGTTGAAACGTTTGTTGGTAGAAAGATCTGTATTGTTTGTTGGTTGCGAGAAATTAAATTTATCTATTTTTAAATGTTTGAAGGTAATAAGGGATTTAGTTTGACATTTTTGTTTTTTTGGTGGAATTACTCACCTGTTTTTTTTCGGTTACGAGGGCTTTCACGTTCGTGCGTATTTAATGATTAAGGCTTAGTGATTAAGGCTATCCCAAAGGCTGAAGTGTGGTTCTGAGTTGAATTTACTTGGCAAAATTAATGTAGGTGTGCACATTTTGAATATAGAGCCTTGATAGTACTGGCAGTACGGAATCAATTGCTAAAGACCCAAAGTGCGAGACTTGAATACAGGGTGAAGCAGAATACCAGAGCCTTGTGCGAAAGGGCTGCCAGAAAGGAAAATTCGCATAAACTATGCTGCAGGCATGCTAATCCAAAATCAAATACAAGCAGCCACTACGCAAAAATAAGCCCTCAACCTACCCCGTCAAAACCAGCCATGCTAAGCTGCCATTAATAGAGTTCACCCATTACTAGGCCCGATTAATAAGGATAATAACCATGAGTAACGACATCATCATTTGGGCGGTTATCATTGCCTTTGTGTTGTATATCATCAGCATGTTTAACCGATTGGTGACGCTGCGAAATCGCCATAAAAACGCATTTTCTCAAATTGATATTCAAATGCAGCGCCGTTATGACCTTATTCCCAATTTGGTAGAAACCGCTAAAGGTTATGCCAAACACGAACGTGAAACTCTTGAAGCGGTGATTACAGCTCGTAACGAAGCCAGTGCTATCCTGAAGGGATTACAAAATCAAAAAGGTCAGTTAGATGTAAGCGCCTTAAACGGTGCCGAAGAAGCGTTAGGCGGCATGATGAGTAAGCTGTTTGCACTGAGTGAGTCTTACCCTGATTTAAAAGCCGATGCGCAATTTCAGCAATTAATGGAAGAGTTAAGCTCTACCGAGAATCGCATTGGTTATGCCCGTCAGGCCTTTAACGATGCCGTGATGAGCTACAACACTTATCGCGAGCAATTCCCCAGTAATTTCATTGCTAATAACTTTGCCTTTAAAGAAGCCACCTTGCTGAAATTTAAAGACAAAGACATCACAAAGCCGGTTAAAGTGAATTTTGGTTAAGTTAAAATATTTAAAGTAGTGACCATTTAATATGGATTTTTTCGAGCATCAAGTACAAGCCAAAGCAGCCAGTCGTCGGCTGCTTTTTTTATTTTTATTCGTGTGTGTGGCCATCGTATTATGTGTGGATGGCGTGGTGTATGGCCTGTTACATATTTTCACTGCTGATCAAGCACCTAGCTCCCAGCTAAGTGAATTGTCTTTTCAGAATTTCTTTAGTTGGCAAGTGAGTGTAACGGGCGTTTTGACATCTTTGCTGTGTATTGGTCTCATAAGCCTTGGTTGTCTTAGGCGTTGGTCTGAACTGCGTAAAGGGGGCAATGGCTTGGCTATCCACATGGGGGCTCGTTCTTTAGGGTTTGCGTCTAATGATGATAAAGAACAACGTCTTATTAATGTGGTAGAAGAAATGGCCATTGCAGCGGGGATTACCCCGCCAGGTATTTATGTGTTAGATCATGAATCCAGTATTAATGCCTTTGTGGCAGGTTATGAGTTTTCTGACAGTGCATTAGTCGTTACCCGTGGTTTATTAATAAATATGAATCGCGATCAACTGCAAGCTGTGGTGGGCCATGAATTTAGTCACATACTCCATGGTGATAATCGCATTAATATTAAATTATTGGTGCTTTTAGCAGGCATATTATGGATAAGTGAACTGGGTTCTAAGCTAGCGTTTAAAGTTCCTTTAGATTCCACCGCCAGCCACTCCTATGGTGCTACACGGCGTTCTAATGTCTCGGTTATTTTCTTGGGAATACCACTGATTATAATCGGTTATGTGGGGGTTTTTTTTGGTCGTTTAATTAGAACGTCTATTTCACGTAAGCGTGAATACCTAGCCGATGCCTCGTCGGTACAGTTTACCCGTAACCCCCACGCTTTAGCAGGAGCTCTTAATTTAATTAGTGAAAACTCTCATCAAGGATTTTTACGCAGTGCACGTGCTGAGGAAATCAGCCATATGTGTATTAGCCCTTCTAAAAAGTCGTTTTTCTTTGCCAGTCACCCTCCCTTAGAGGATCGAATTAATGCCATAGATGATACTTTTTTAATGCGTGTTCAAGCTCGGGCCAGAAAAACCCAGCGAAGCGAGCATGAAAAATCTCAAAAGCGCCAAGAGAAACAATTGCAAATGCACATGTACAGTGGTGGTGTAAGTCAGCTTCAGCAAACTGGCACCCAGCAGGTACATGATGTGATAGGCACCCTTAACGCCGACAACCTAATATACGCCATGAGTCTGCATGATCAAATTCCCTATGAATATCGCCAAGCTTTGCACAGTCGCGAGCAAGCCAAAACCATGCTTTTGTATTTATTGTTGGATGAAGATCCTAAAATCAGAAAAGAACAACAAGAATGGATGGTCACACAAGCACCTATCTGCAAGGACTATTTGCAAACATTGTTATTTCTTTCTCAAGGGTTGCAAGAGCGTTTGGCATTGCCCTTGGTCGAATTATTGATTCCAATTTTAAAAACACTGGATGGTGCTTCCAAAAAGTCATTGTTAGAGCAGGTTTTATTTTTGGCCAAGTGGGATGGTGAATTAAGCATATTTGAAATATGTTTATATAGCTTATTAAAAACTTCGTTTGAGAGCCGTAAAATATCACCCGCATCACACACGATTAAAAAATATAATGTGGTAGAACAAGACATCAACCAAGTGTTATCTTGTCTCATTCATGCTGCTGGGGGCAGTGAAAATGAAAAGTGTACTCTACATAAACGCATGATAAGAGTATTAACTAATAACACACATACTTTATTAACCAAGCAAGAAGCCAACAGCAAAGCCATCTTTACTTCCCTTAAAAAACTAATGCATTTATCCCCCATGTTAAAGCGCTCTTTAATGGATGTATGTGGGGATATCGTTTTACACGATGGCATCGTGCAAAGTAGCGAATACGAAACCTTAAGGCTTGTGAGTTTATTAATGGCTTGTCCCATGCCGGCCACTTCTTTAGGGCCAACTCATTGATGATTGTGTCTGATTTCTTCTAAGCTTTAAGTGTTATAAGTTTAACGCCTACAAAGAACGAGCCGTTTAGGCATGGGCTGTAGTTCATTGGCAGCTCCTTTGGCTAATAGCTCTCTCGCCTTTTATTCACCATACACTAAGCTTAAAGGGACCTATATATTTCAAGGACGAATCAATGAAAGCCAACTCTCTTGTGGCATTGCTTGGCTTAATATTAAGCCTGCCTATTTGGCTGGTAGGCTGCAGCAACCCTAATCAAAATTTGGTGCGCATCGCCATTAATCCTTGGCCTGGTTATGAATTTTTACATCTGGCCCAAGCAAAGGGATTTTTTAAACAAGCAGGCTTAAACATAGAATTAGTTGAAATGGCTTCTCTAGCTGACGTGCAGCGGGTTTATATTCAAGGGCGCGCTGATGGTTTAGCCAGTACCATCATTGAGGCGGTACACGCGGCTGGCAATACTCAGGAGCCACTGGCTATTGTGCATATCCCTGACTATTCAAATGGGGCTGATATTATTCTGGCTCACAATAGCATTAAGTCGGTGAAAGATTTAAAAGGCAAAAAAGTTGGTGCCGAAATAGGGTCGCTGGGCATGTATATTCTGTCATTAGCCCTTGATAAAAACGGTTTAAAGCTAAGTGATGTAGAAATATTAAATGTAGAACAGCTGGCCGGTGAGCAGGCCATGCTAAATCGTGAAATTGATGCCTTCGTTTCATACCCGCCATATGCAACCGTGATACAACAGCATAAGCAATTTAAAAAAATATTAACCAGTGCCGAATTGCCCGGCGATGTGATTGACTCCATTGCGCTACGGGCATCGGTGTTGCAAGACAAACCTCGCTGGGCTGCCAAATTTATAAAAGTGTGGGATAAGACGCTTGCGTATGTAAAAAATAATAAAAAGGAATCTTACGAAATTATGGCTGCCCGAGAGGGCATCAGTAGCGCTGAATTTGAAGATGCATTAAGTGGATTGCAGTTATTGAGTGCCAAGGAAAGCCAAAAGAGTTTGGCATCAAATAACCTGAAGCGAAATATCGATAAAGTTTGCCAAACGTTGGCATCTGCCAATACTATTGAATTTAGTTGCAGCAACATTAATGACTTATTATTGCCTTATTTAGTGAAAGAATGATTCGCATAGGTTCTATTTCATTTAAGCTAATAGTCCCGCTACTATTTATTTTAATTGGGGCGACATTGTCATTTTTGTTGTTTTTCTATTTTTTGTCAGGCGATATGGCAAAAGAAAAAAGCCAGCAGCGAGCAAGAGAGTTGTCTGAAATTGCAGTTTCTTCCATTATTCGTACTTCTAATCAATCTTCCATTCTTGGTATAATTGATTCATTAGGTTCTTACGAAGATATAGAAACTATTTTTCTTTTAGGGTTTGAAAATAAAAAAATATTAGCCAGCAATAAGCATCAATTTAAAAATAAACACATATCAAAAATTAGTGATCCTGTAATTAGCCAGCAATTGCAGGCGGCCGTTAATAATAAAAAAAATATATTTGAGGTATTAGTCGGTGGGAAATTTAGCTATAGCTACCATTTTAGTTTGGTGTCACGGGATAAGAAATCATTTGATAAAGTAGTATTGCACATTGTATTGAATAGTCGCGTGATGGATAAATCTCTTAATCCTTTTTTTAATTATCTTTTTTTACTTATTATTTTTCTGCTGGCCTTCACTGTGGTACTAATCTTTTTAATGGTTAGATGGATCGTGGTGGCGCCACTTAATAGCATTGTAAGTGTGATGGCACAGGGGCAGCATCAATCTATGGCCATATCCACGGGGTATCATTCAAATGATGAAATAGGAAAGCTTGCCACTCAATATAATACGTTAATGGCGTCACTTGATTCACAACAGGAAAAGCTTATTTTAGAAAAGGAAAAGTCACAGCGCTCAGAAAAAGCCAAAGGTGAATTTTTAGCCACAATGACTCATGAAATTCGCACTCCCTTAAATGGCATTATTGGTATGAGCGAATTATTAAGCTCTACTAATTTGGATAAATCGCAAAGTCATTATGTTAATACGATTAATCAGTCAGGGGCGCAATTGCTATTAATTATTAATGATATTTTAGACTTTTCAAAAATCGAATCTGGAAAAATGGAGCTAAATTTAATTACTTGTGATTTGTTGACCACTATTGATCACTGTACTGCTCTATTTATGATTCAATGTCATGAAAAAGGTATTCAATTGTCTTTTGATCATAATGTTAAATCAGGCTCATTGAATGTAGAGGTAGATGAAGTACGTTTAAAGCAGGTCATTATAAATTTAATTAGCAATGCAATAAAATTTACTCATGAAGGAGGCGTAAAAGTTTTATTAACAATTATTCATGAAAGCGATAGTGATGTGGATTTTGAGCTATCCGTGACTGATAGTGGTATTGGCATTAATGAAAAACAAATAGAAAATATATTCTCTGAGTTTACTCAAGCAGATTCTAGTACGACACGAGATTACGGCGGTACAGGTTTAGGTTTAACTATTTGTAAAAAAATAACTGAAAAAATGAGCGGTGTGATAACTGCAAAGAGTGAGCTTGGAGTAGGGTCAAGTTTTATAGTGAGATTAGTGTTAAACAAGAAGACAAAAGAAGCTGAAATAATTAATAGGGATATGGAGTTAGCCTGGGAGAGCAGCCGCTTTAGCACAGTGGATAATAAAGCCAAAATTCTACTGGTTGAAGATACCCTTATTAACCTTGAAATTGCGAAGGCCATATTAGAAGAGCATGGTTTTATGGTCAGTTCTGCCGTAAATGGCAGTAAGGCAGTGGAGAAGTTTAATCATGAAAAGTTTGATATTATTTTAATGGATTGTTTAATGCCCGTTATGGATGGTTATGAAGCAACCCGTGCTATTCGTGAAAGCCACCATGCGAATTGTTTAACCATTCCTGTTTTAGCCCTCACTGCCAGTGCGCTTCAAGAAACCAAAGACAAATGCTTGAAAGCCGGAATGAATGATTTTCTTACCAAGCCATTTGAAACAAATATAGTCATTGAAAAAATACGATATTGGATTCTCAAAAACGAAAAAATATTAAATTAGTCACTGTTTAATAATTGTTTTTGAAAGCGAAATGTTGTTTATAAATCTAACCATCCTACTAGGTATGGCAAAATAAAGGCTGTGGTAAACGTGGCCAACGCCATGGCCAACCCAGAAAACGCCCCCATCTCAGAGCTCACTTGAAAGGCCCTTGCTGTGCCGATGCCGTGGGCGGTAATGCCCATGGCTATGCCCTTTATGCTGTGATCTTTTAACTTTAAAGCGTGCAAAATCTTAGTGCCCAGTATGGCTCCTAATATACCTGTGATCACCACTAATGCTGCGGTGAGCGAAGGTAATCCACCAATTTTTTCAGATATTCCCATGGCCACAGGTGCCGTTACCGATTTAGGGGCCAGTGACATCTGAGTTTCAATACTTGCCCCCAGTACTCTAGAAATTAGTATGGAACTAATGGCGGCCACGCTAACACCGCTTATCATGGTGACGGTAATGGGCAGCCAGAGTTGTTTGATTTTAGAAATTTGCTGATACATGGGAATCGCCAAAGCCACTGTGGCAGGGCCTAAAATAAAATGTATGTATTGGCTGCCTTTAAAATAATCTCTGTAAGAGGTGTCGGTAATTAAAAGAAAAGAGATCAGTAGGGTTGCTGATATTAAAACTGGGTGTAAAAGTGGATTATTATGACTGGCTTGATAAATTCTGTGGGAAAAACTATAGGCCAATAAGGTAATGGTTAAACCCGTTAAAGGAGAGGCAGACAGATACACCCAAATTTCAGATAAACCTTCTTTAGCCATGATCACTTTCCTTTTCAATTAATTCTTTTTGTAGCTGATCTAGACTTTTATTTAGTGGCATATCTTCACTCGGTTTTTTTGAAAAATTAAACATTTTGTTCATTAGCAACATAACCGTTGCACTGAAAACCAATGTAATGACAGTGCTGAGTAATACGGCAATGCTAATAGGTAGCCATTCATTTTGAAGACGATCAAAGTGAACCATTATGCCCACCCCTGCGGGAATAAATAATAATGATAAATGACTTAATATGGTGTTGGCAGAAGACTGCAAAGCTGAAGGGGTACTGCCTTTGATCACCAGCGAAATAAAAAGCATGATCATGCCTAATACCGGGCCTGGCACGGGTAACCCTAACCAACGCACCGTTACTTCACCCATAAGTTGGTAAAGTAGTAATACGCTAAAGCCATTTATGAATAACATATGGTCCTTAATTTAAATCTAATAGATGGGTTTGGACTTATGGGAAACGATAAACAATTTTTAAATCATCTGTTACCTGAGCCAGTGACATGTAACTAATGCAACCAAGGTTATTTTCTAATCGAGAAATCAGTGAGCTAACATTGTTATACCCTTTGGGGGGTTTTCCTTTTCCAGAAAAAATAAGCGTGGTCCAGTAAGCCATTAATTGAGTAGGATTTTTCCCTGATATTTCCTCATAAAAATTGGCGCGTATAGTACTGTTTTTTAATTCGATGGGTATGGCTTTTAAACCATTAGGAAATCGATTGGTGCGAGTTAAAAATATGTTAGCCACATGCTGGTCATTTAAATTTTGAATGTCGGCGTCTTTTGCCATCACCACTACCATTTGCCCTAGGCACTGGCTGCTAAGCAATAAATAAATGAGTAAGAAGAAGGTTTTCATTAGAAGACCCCTTCAAATAATATCGTAAAGGTGTTGCCATCGTTTGCCGGGTCGTCGGTATCAACGCCAGCACTATTTTTTTGTTCTATGTTTTCCCATTGAATTTTAAAACCATAACCTTCTCCTGCATGCCAGCGAATGCCAATGGCCATACTGTTAATGTCGTAATCGCCATCACGAATACGATCATCTTCTTCAGGAGGTTCAGGAGGTTCAGGTGCTGGGTCAGGTAAAGGTGGGCCATTGCCATCATCAAAACCCGGAGGGGGTGGTTCATTGTAATTATCATAATGTTCGCGGCTTAAACTGGTATAAATAAATGGGGTAATGTGCCCCATTTGATAACCTAACGACGCATAATAGATACTTCCGTTCACGGTGATATCTGAATCGCTAGTGGCGTAGCCCATATTTAATACATAAGGACCCAGTATGATTTCACTTTCCAAACTGCTCATTAATACTGAAGCAGAATCGTCGAGTATTTCATCGTCTCCATCTTTGACGGTGTAATTACCATGCAAGGTTGCAGCTCTTAGCCAGAAGCTTTCACCCTGGTAGCGAGCAGAAAATAGCTGAAGATTTTTACTTTCAATTTCTCCATCTTCGTCTTCATGGTTAGGCTTACCGGTGGATAACTGTAATTGCCAACTGCCTGAATCTTGTTGTATATGTTTGAGCAGTTCAAGCCCTGTGTATTCATGAAAACCATTGGCGCCATCTATGGGGATAAGTGGCCTTGCCCATAATCGCGAGTAGCTAATGCTTCTCAGTTCGGTGCCTTGTAATAAAGGTACCAGAAACTTACCTCCTCTAATGGTGATGTCATCACCAAAGTCATAGCTTAAATAAGCCCAGTCTAGGGTAAATTGAGCCTCATCATCGTCATTAAAAAATACTTTTCCTTGAAAGAAGGTACTTAGGTTATCACTGACCAAGGCCTCAATCTGTCCGCCAAATACTGAATTATTAAGGCCTGCTGCATCATCTTCATAAGAGCGGCTCTGACGGTCGTTACTCACCAGCCCCAGTTCGCTGTCTGAATAGGTGAAATCTAGTGTGTAGAAGCCATGGGCATAGACGCGATCTTTCCAAGGTTCGCCAAAAGCCCCAGAAATCAGCCCCAAGTAGCCAAATACTAGACAGCATAGGAGCTTAGTCACGTAAAGAGTGCTCCTAATTGGCATGGGAACTCCAAATATATAGGCTAAAATTACATACAAAACAGTAAGTTAATTTTAGTCTATATCTGTAATTTGGAAACTTATGACCATTTTTCAAAAAATGCTCTTAGTGCCTGTTCTCAGTTTAATCTTGTATTTTGTATTTATTTTTTACAGTTATTCAGAGCATCAACAAAGCAGTGAAAAAATTGAGTCTATTCGCGACAATTACCTACCTTTGTTAGCAATTGTTCATGAAAACACCCAGCTTTTTGAAGACCTTCGGGAAAAGTTCAAAGATGCGGTATTGGCAGGTGAAAGCAACTGGATTAAAAGCACACTTTTAATTAAGCAAAGGGTAGAAAGTAATTTATTAAAATTACAGGAATACCCTGAAATTGTTGACCTTTATCAGCTACAAAAGACCCGTGAAAATTTCCAGCATTACTATTTAAACGCCAGTGCACTGGCTAAAAGTATTCTAATGGATGAAAAATCCTTTAGTCACACTGAAGACATTATTAGTAATGTAGAGCGTTATCATAATGACACGCTTTTACAAATTAAAAGCCTACGTGAAAGTATTGATATTCGTTTTCGACAAATTATAAATGAAACCAGTTACTCTCTTAATGCCATGATATTTTGGAGTGTGGTGATTTCTTTATTGTCTATGATTTTTATTACTATGGTCATGTTGTTTGTATCTTTTTCTACGCGAAAAAATCTGCATGAAGTAGTGATTCGCATGAAAGAACTGGCGTTAGGGGGCAGTGATTTTAGTCAGCGATTGGAGCGCAATGCTAAAGACGAATTAGGCGTGCTGATTTATTGGTTTAATAAGTTGTCTGATAAATTGGAACAAGATTACGTCAATTTAGAAAACGTATCCATTACCGATAAATTGACGCAATTAAATAATCGCACACGTACGGATGCTTTTTTTCCAAAAGCGTTGGCAGAAGCGCTTAAAAGTAATCAACCCTTGTGTGCTGTGTTATTGGATATTGATTTTTTTAAAGCGATTAACGATAACCATGGCCATCTAGCGGGAGATAAAATTCTTCAGTGTTTGGCCAGCCTATTAAAAGAAAGTGCCGATCAACATGACTTTGTAGGGCGCTGGGGTGGCGAAGAATTTATTATTATTTTGCCTAATACATCAGCAAAACAAGCCTTTAAAAAAATGGAGCAGTTACGGGAAACAATTGCACAATTTAGTTTCCCTGATGTGCCGCAGGTGACTGTGAGCTTTGGCTTGGCTATGGCGCAGCATGGGGATGATACTGATAGCATTATGGCACGTAGCGATAAATGCCTATACAAGGCTAAAGAGCAAGGTAGAAATTGCGTGGTGATAGATGAGCCATAAAAAACCGGAATCAACTTGTACCGGCTTTATTATATAAGTAACAGGGGTTTAAGGCTTCATGGGTAAGCTGGCGACAGTTTTTTCAATCCAGTTTTGGGCCAGTTCGTTAAGCTCACGGCTATTTGTGCCTTCACTTTCAATGGGTTTGCCAATGACGACGGTAATGGTGCCGGGTTTTTTAATGAATTTATCGGCAGGCCAAAATACCCCAGCATTATGAGCGATGGGCACAATTGCCGCACCAGAACCCACGGCAATGTTCGCCCCACCGCGAGCATATTTGCCTTGGGTGCCTGGGTTCATACGGGTGCCCTCAGGGAAAATTAACACCGATATGCCAGTTTCAATGGAAGCCACTCCTTGTTGCTGAATGTCCTTTAGGGCCTTTTTGGGGTTGCCCCTATCAATGGCAATGGGGTCTGTTAATTTCAAGCCCCAGCCAAATACTGGCATTTTTAAGAGTTCTTTTTTCAAGACAATTTTGGCTGGCGCTAAAAAGTACTGCAAAAAGAAGGTTTCCCACTGGCTTTGGTGCTTGGCAAGTGCCACATAGGCTTGGCCTTGTGGTAGGTTTTCTTTGCCGATCACTTCAAACTTCAATCCACAAATGATTCTTGCCCATAAGACTGTGCATCGGTTCCATAGAAATATGTAGTTACTGCGAATTTTATAAGGCAGTAAGCTAAAAAATACCACGCCAGTGGTGCTGAAAAAGATCACCAATAGGGCATAACCTATGTAAAAAATAGTGGCTCTAAGGCCTAAAAATAAAGTCGTCATGATAAAAAATGGAAGCAGTAATAAACAATAGCTGGCTAGGATTACCCAATAGTTTTTCCCCGTCAACTCACAGCGCAGTTAATTTCAATTTAGCCAATATAGAAGTGAAAGTGGGGTGTGAGAATAGGGAAATTGAATGGTGCACAGGGTGTGCACCATGGGCATCAGCGCTAGCGTTTGGCGGCCAGCTTATAGGGGTTGGCGTCTTGTGGGTTTTGTTGGGTTTTAAAACGCTTGTGTAGCCAAAGGTACTGGGCTGGGTAGCGACGAATCACCCCTTCAAGCCAAGCGTTGTAATTGGCGGCGTCTTCTTCTTCTACACCGGTTTGCGGTAATGGCTCGTAAAATTCTAAAACATACTTTTGAGTCAAGCCCTCTCTGTGGTAGCTATAAGGCATGATGCGTGCCTTGCCTGCTCGGGCTAAAAAGGTTAGGCCAGTTATGGTGGCGGCAGTTCGGCCAAAGAAGGGTGAAAAAGCACTGTGCTTGCGGCCATAATCTTGGTCGGGGGCATACCATAAAACGCCGCCGCGTTTCATACAGCTAATAAAGCCTTTCATATTCTTTTTGTGATAGGCCATTTCAACAAAACGCATACGTCCCCGCATCATCACAGCATTCATAAGCTTATTGTCTAGGGGGCGGTAGGTGACGTTTAAATCACATACCAGGCTGGTTAAGGCCCCTGCTAAATCGAGGATGCTGAAGTGGGCACCGGCCAGTAACACGCCTTTTCCGTCGGCGGTTTCTCTATCTAGAATGTATTTGCCACGTACTTCAATGCGGTCTCGAAAGGCATTGATATCACGAAACCAAGCGGTGCCGCTGTCTAGGTAGCCTTGCATATTCTCATGGAAAATGTGCTTCACTAAAGTGGCTTTTTGCTCGTCGGATCTCTCGCTAAAGCATAAGTCTACGTTCACCTGCACCACATGGCGTCGGCTTTTGGCAAGGTGAAAAGCAAGAAAGGCCAGTATCCGGCTCACTTGCCATTGGGCTTTAAAAGGCAGGTAACTGCACACGAATAAAAAGCTCACAAAGAGCCACACGCCCCAATATTTGGGTTTTAAGTATTCGAGCTTAAGTAAGCTTGTATCTGGCTCATCGTTTGCTTTTTTAGAATCGCTGTTGCTCATAATGATTTTTGCGTCACATGTAATTTAATGGTTACCAAGCACGGGTGTTACTGGTGCTTTTTAATGCTGTTGATGATGTTACTGGTGGAGCAACCGTCTTCAAAATTCAAGACTTTTACTTGTCCGCCATTGGCCATAACTTCTTTGCCGCCGGCAATGTCTTCTACTTGGTAATCGCCGCCCTTCACCAGTGTGTTAGGCAATAACTTGGCAATCAGGCGCTGAGGTGTATCTTCGCTAAACGGCACTACCCAGTCGACACTTTGTAAGCCAGCCAGAACATCCATTCGATGGCTGACCGGGTTAATAGGGCGTTCAGGGCCTTTTAAACGGGTAACGCTGTCATCGCTATTCACCGCCACAATTAAGCGATCGCCCAATTGCTTGGCGCTTTTTAAATAGCTCACGTGGCCTGGGTGTAAAATATCAAAGCAACCGTTGGTCATGACAATGTTTTCGCCATTGGCCTGCGCGTCTTTAATCATTTGGCCAAGGGTATCTTCACCTAATATGCCAGAGTGTGCTTGTTCGTCGGCACGCACTTCACGGCGCAATTCTGCAAGGCTTACTGTGGCAGTACCCAGTTTTGCAACCACAAGAGCCGCGGCCACATTGGCAAGCGCAGTGGCATTGCTGAGCGTGTCGCCAGCCGCTACCGCCGCCGCTAATACGCTAATGACCGTATCGCCCGCGCCTGTTACGTCATATACCTCGCGGGCAGTGGCGGCCAAATGGATAGGTTGCTGATCTTTTTGAAATAGCGTCATGCCCTTTTCACTGCGAGTCACCAACAATGCGTCTAGTTGAATGTCTTCCATTAATGCAAAGCCTTTTTCAACTAAATCGGCTTCGTCTTTACAGACTCCCATGACGGTTTCAAACTCACCTAAATTTGGGGTAATTAATGTGGCGCCGGTGTAGCGCTTAAAGTCACTGCCTTTTGGATCAATTAATACCGCTTTACCGGCATCGCGGCCGGCTTTAATAAATGGCTCAATGCTACTTAGCGCGCCTTTACCGTAATCACTTAGCACCACCACATCGCAGTTATCTAGCTGGCTTTTAAATTTGGCCAACATATCGGAGGTGTCTACCTGATGAAAGTCTTCTTCGAAATCCAAGCGGATAAGCTGCTGATGGCGGCTTAACACCCTTAACTTAGTGATGGTGGGGTGGCTGTCTAGGGCGCTGAATTGGGTGTTGATATGTGGGTGTTCAAGAGTGCTTTCGAGAGCGCGGGCATTGTTGTCCTGACCCACTAAACCCAACAAACCAGCTTGGGTGCCAAGGCTTGCAATGTTTAGCGCCACGTTACCAGCACCGCCAGCACGGTCTTCTATATCGCTGACTTTTACCACGGGCACAGGGGCTTCTGGGCTAATGCGAGACGTTGGGCCACTCCAATAGCGATCCAACATCACATCTCCGACTACCAGGACACGGGCATTGGCAAAGTTGGGAATGGATAGCGACATGAAATTAAACCACCGATTTTTATTAGATCAATTTTTAAGGAGGGCATGGTAGCACAGCCGTATTATCCCTATAAGCATTGACGTTAAATAGGATAGAATCGGTGTTTTTGACAATGACAGAATTCTTCATGGCCCGTTTTATTTACAGCCTTATTTTTACACTCTTACTGCCCTTCATTTTAATTAAATTGATGATGCGAGCGCGTAAGGCTCCCGCTTATAGGGATCGTTGGTTAGAGCGTTTTGGTATTTTCAAAAAGCCTCAATTTGTAAAGACTGTAAACAAAGGGAAAGGCCCCATTTGGTTTCACACTGTGTCGGTGGGGGAGTTCATTGCTGCGGTGCCTCTCATTGAGCAAGTCATGCAGGCCCATGAAAGCCAAGCCATTGTGATCACCACCACCACGCCAACTGGCAGTGAGCAGGTGGTGAAGCGCTTTAAAGATGAATTGGGTAAACGGGTATTTCATGTGTATTTACCCTATGACTTGCCTTGGTTGTTAAAAGGCTTTTTAAAGCGTTTAAACCCTGAGTTATTAGTGATACTTGAAACAGAGCTGTGGCCCAACTTAATTCATTGCTGTCATCGCCACGGCACTAAAGTGTTGGTGGCCAATGCTCGTTTGTCAGAAAAGTCGGCCAAGGGCTATGGCAAGCTGGCTAAGCTCAGTGCACAAATGCTCAGTCAAATTGATTGCTTAGCCGTGCAAAATGATACCGATGGCCAACGGTTTATTGAGTTAGGCATGCCTGTGGATAATATGATGGTCACGGGTAGCATCAAGTTTGATATCACCATTAAAGAATCGCTATTAGCACAAGGACAAGAATGGCGAGGGCAATGGGGAGCGGCGCGTAAGGTGATTATGGTGGCCAGTACTCATCAAGGAGAAGACATCATTGCTCTTAACGCTTTTAATCAATTGCCAAAAGAAGTGCTCAGTCAAAACCCGTTATTAATTGTGGTGCCAAGACACCCAGAGCGTTTTGCTAGTGTGGCTAAACTTATTGCTGAGCAAAAACTAGAGCTGGTAAGACGTTCTGAATTATTAAGTGCAAGCCAAGTGAATTTAAATACCTGCCAAGTGTTACTGATTGATTCCATGGGGGAGCTTATGGAATTTTTAGCGGCTAGTGATGTGTGCATTATGGGCGGAAGCTTTGTGGAGAATGGCGGTCATAACCCGCTGGAGCCTGCCGCGTTAAAAGTGCCTGTGCTAATGGGCCCAAGCCAGTTTAACTTTGCGCTTATTTGTCAGCAGTTGGAAGAAGCAGGAGGCTTGAAGACACTTGAAGCGTCTGAATTGTCAGCAGAATTATCCTCTTGGTTACTAAGCGAAAATACGATTATTGAAAAAGGCTTACAGGCAAAACAGGTGGTGGATAGTAATATGGGCGCCAAGCAAAAGGTCTTTGAATTAATCGAGCATCAATTAGCCTAGCGGAGCGATTTTAGAAAAAGGTTTTAATTAGAAAGGGGCTAGTCGTGTGAGCTACGGCCAGACTAAAGAGAATTAGTAGCCGCCGATGCTGTAGTCGATATGGAAGTCTACGTCGTTTACGCGGCTTACTGAAGTTTGTACCGAGCCATCATCGTGCAGTTCTAAATAGCGGTAGCCTGGCCCTTCGCTATCTATGTTAAAGTCATCTGATTTTGGAGTAAACTGAACGCAAGTAGAAGGCGTAGACATATAGTGCACCCCGTCAATTTGTTCATTGGTATCCTGATGGACATGCCCCC
>OJDR01000179.1_pt1 | contig 19209 bp, 10 predicted proteins | sample 1593081 | NCBI WGS metagenome assembly OJDR01 (sample SAMN05416873, study PRJEB24817) | seawater metagenome | isolation source: Sea water | place: Canada:Atlantic | collected 2013-11
GGTATAGACCGTTTAGATGGTGGTATTGGTGTTACTACCCCTATTGATATTGCTATGAGTGGTAGCATTGATACATCTACAATTTCTGGTGGTCAGGTTCTATTAGTTCGTTTAGCTAACTCAGACTTGATTGACGCATTAGATGTGAAGGATATTTTGGGTCAGGGAGCTAACGCAATTGTCCCAGCTGATCAGCCTTCGATAGCTAATGGAGATTATCGTGTTGAAGCCATCAGTGTTGATGGTGGCACTAATAATACTATTCGAGTGGTGCCTCTTAAGCCTTTAGTTGAAAAAACAAAATACCTTGTTGTGATTACTGACGGCGTTAAAGCCGATGGTGGTGCTGCGTTAGGTCAATCTCCGAATTATGAATATGCTGGTGGCACAGACCCTTTATACAATTCTGGCTTTGAAGCCGTTCGCTTGGCTCTACAGGCTTGGACAGGTTTGGCAGATGGATTTTTAACGGCTGCGTTTGCAGCTGCTCCTGAGCTGAAGCCAGGAATTAATTTTGTAAGTGCATATACGACTGTAAGCATTAACAGTGTAACGGCAGGTATGGCGAGCCCTCAGCATACCGTTAACTCTTTTATAGATGGTGCCGTCGCTAGCTCTGTTAAATCCGCAGTTCGAGCAAATACAGCATTAGATCAAACAGATTTCACGACAGTATGGGCTAATATTGAAGCGGGTTATGCTGCCTCGGGTACAACTATCCAGGCATTGCAAGCGGCTGTAACTGCTGCAATGGCTGACGCTCCAGAGGGAACTTTCTCTACACCTATTAGCCGTACATCTAGCTTTTTACCATCAGCTGCTTGGATTGATGACGCGACTTTTGGCGGTGCTAACGGTGGTAAGATGATTCAAGGTCAAATTACTTTGCCTTATTACTTAACCGCACCAGCAGCTGTTGCTTCATCAGATGAAGATGCAGCAGTGACTACTGCAGCGCAAACTGCAATTCTTAATACTGAGATGACAGGCGATGTGGCTCTTGGTGGCATTCTTAAAGGTGCATTAACAACTGGCATGACAGATGAAGAGGCTGAGGCAGTTGTATTGCCAACTCTAGATGCAGATAAAGAATCTTACGTAAATGGGCGTTTCCCGTTTGCTCAAAAAACATCTGATGTAACCGTGCCTGTTTTGGTTCATATGCCTGACGCAAACCAAGATGATACAGTGGATTGCGGTAGTGCTGCTGTTGAGGCTGCAACGGGAACACTTTGTCCGGTAACTATTTTTGTACACGGTATTGGACGTAACCGTACAGATAGCTTGCCATTGGCAAATGGTGGGTTAGTGGCTGTAGGTTCAGCAACCGTGGCCATTGATTTACCTTTGCACGGTCTAACGGCTGAAAATGGAACGGCATTAGCCTTTAGTATGGATGATGCCGCAGTTCAATCATTGAGCACGAATGCTGCCGATCCTACTGTTATGCCAAATATTGTAAATGCACTTTTAGGAACAGATGTAGGTGAGCGTCACTTTGGTTATGGTGCAACTGCAACCGGTGCTGTCACACCTTTAGTTTATAATAATGTGAGCAACCCTGACGTAAACGAAGCCGAAGTAGCCACAAGTTATCCGACGTTTATGAACAATGAGTCTGCCGCTAACTTTATTAACTTAAATAACTTTGCTGTGATGCGTGATCTATTGCGTCAATCTTCTATGGATATGCTGAACCTAGCAGCTTCTTTGGGTGACATGGATGTTGATGGCCATGCTGGAGCCGACTTTGATGTAGCCAATATACATGTTGTTGGTCACTCATTGGGTTCGATTGTTGCGGTTAACTTTGTGCATGCTTTAAACACATCTCGTTACCTAGATGGCCAGGCTCTGCTGGCTGGCGGGACTTTAACTTCTCCAATGTTGCCAGAAGTTCAATCTATGTCACTGGTTACTCCTGGTGGGCAGTTGTCTCGCTTACTTGAAAACTCAGTTAGCTTTGCTGGGCTATTAGATGCACCTTTGTTGAACGACGATAACACTCTTAATGACAACTTCGGTCTTTTGGCGGGTTTAAACTCGGCAGGTGCGACACAAGGCACCACTAATTTCGAATCTTTCATGAATATTTTCCAAGGATTGATAGACGAAGTCGATCCAATTTCAAAAGCGAGCAGCCCTTTATTGGCAGGCACGCCTACTTTGGCAATTGAAGTGATTGGTGATAATGCAACTGAAATTGTTGACGGTGTAACGATTAACAAGCCAGATCAAACAATTCCTAACTCAGCTGATGCGGCTAATGTGGCTAACGCAGCACCTTTACTAACCCCATTGAATGCAGCGAATAGTGCACCACTTGCAGGAACTGAGCCTTTAGTAGTTGAGCTTGGCCTTGAGAATAACCTTGTTACTACTCTAGGTGGCACTAATACAGCGCCTCGCCAAGTGATGCGCCTAGTAATGGGTGAGCATTCCTCTTTATTGACGGCTAACCCTTCTTCAGTAGATGGTGATTCTTCTGCAGCTGAGATTGCAAGCTTCACAAATACCTCTAAATCACAAGGCGTTCAAATCGGTGCAGTAGCGAGCTTCATTAGTACTGGTGGAACAACTGTGCAAACCGCTGTGGCTGACGTTGTTAGCACTGTAGCGCCTTAAATTAAGACCCAAAAAAATGAATAAAAATATTAAAATTACGAGGTCTGGAATGAACAAAATAAAAACATTAACGCTGGCCATTGCTGCAATTAGTGCAGCAAATGCTCAAGCTTTTGAATTTAATGCAGGGCCAGTTGAAGCTCAGTTAAATACCACTCTTTCATACGGTATTGGTATTCGTACTGAAGAGCGAAATAAAGGAATCATACACCCAGGCGCACTTGCGACTGTTTATGGAGGGGTTCCTTCTGATTATTATAGTGTGGGTGCAAACTCATATAACGCCGATGATGGCACCTTGAACTACGACAAAAACGACATCTTTACCAATGTTGTAAAAGGCAGCATGGATTTAGAAATGGTGTGGGGCGATAGTGGTTTGTTTGTGCGCGGTAGTGCATTTTATGATTATGAAATCATGGATGAAGATCCAGCCTATACGCCTTACATTGATGAAACGAAAGATGCTGCGGGCTCTGGTTATGATCTGTTAGATGCCTTTGTATGGCATAACTTTGAAGTGGGCAATACACCTATTTCTGCACGTTTAGGTCGCCAAGTAGTCAGCTGGGGTGAGAGTACCTTTATTCAAGGTGGTATTAACTCTATTAACCCTGTTAACGCATCGGCCGCTCGTAAGCCGGGTGTTGAAGTGAAAGAAATCTTGCTTCCGGTTAACATGGCTTACGCCAATATTGGCCTTACTGATGACTTAACTTTAGAAACGTTTTATCAACTTGAGTGGGAAAAAACCCGCCCTGATTCTTGCGGCACCTTCTTCTCAACTACGGATATCGTAGCCGATGGCTGCGGGCCTGTATTGTTGTCAGGTATAATTGATCAGAAGGAATTGATTGAGCAATACGAGTTAGGCAGAGTGCCTGTGACTGAGCGTACTGCTCCTGATGAACCAAGTGATGATGGTCAATATGGTTTGGCATTGCGTTGGTATTCTGAAGCCCTGGGTGATACTGAATTTGGTTTTTACCATATGAACATCCATAGCCGTTTGCCTGCTGCTTCTATTGTTGTGAAAAGCGCGGCTGTTTTTGATTCTACTTATCACATTGAGTATGTAGAAGATGTTCAGATTAGTGGTTTGTCCTTTAGCCGTGGCACCGAAAGTGGTTGGTCTATCGGTGGTGAAGTAAGCTTGAAGCAAGACTATCCTCTTAATTGGAATGGTAATGAGCTTATTGGTGCTGCGAATGATGCGCCTTACGGAGACCTTCATGAAAGAGAGCTAGCTAAACAGAGTGATGGCTCACTTAATGGCGACTCTATTAAAGGTTACGACTTGTTTGATATTTGGCAAGCTCAGGTAACTTTCATTAAGTTCTTTGACCAAGTTGCTGGTGCAAGCCGTTTAAGCTTTGTAAGTGAAGTGGGCGCTACTTACATTCAGGATTTAGGCGATGGTGTTTATGGCCGTTCAAGTGCTTTCGGCTTTGGTACTTCTAACCGTACTGTTGCTGAGTGTGAAGCTTTGAGTACTGAGGATAATAATAGCTACTGTACAGATGAAGGCTTTATAGAAGAGTTCTCAGCAGGTATACGTGTTAAGGCTTCTTTAGATTACCCTGGTGCTTTATTGGGGGCTAACCTTCAGCCTAACATGTCATTTGGCTATGACCATGGAACCAGTGAGCAGTTTGAAGATAAGCGAATTACCACTAGCCTTGGTGTTAACTTCGACTACCTGAATCAGTATAGCGGCGGTATTTCGTATGTAATGTATAACGGCAGCGACTACGATCAGCTAGATGATCGTGACAACATCAGTCTAAACGTGAAGGTTTCTTTCTAATCGGTTAACCGATAATGGAAATGACGCAATTGTTAAGGAATTGAAATGCAAATGAAAAAAACAATTATAGGCTCAGCCATTGCGCTGACCCTAGCTGCCAGCTCTGCGCTGGCAGGCGTGTCGGCAACTGATGCTGCACGTTTAGGTAAAGATTTAACGCCAATGGGTGCTGAAGCCAAGGGTAATGGCGGCGACATTCCAGCTTGGACAGGTGGTATTAATCCTCCGGCTGGCTTTGTACAAGGCATGAAACACATTGACCCTTTTGCCAGTGATAAATTGAAGTTCACCATCACCGCGCAAAACTATGAGCAATACAAAGAAAACTTGACCGACGGTCAAATTGCTTTGTTTAAGAAATATCCGGCTACTTACAAGATACCTGTTTACCCAACGCATCGTAGTGCCAAGTACCCTGATTTGGTTTATAACGAAACCAAAAAGAATGCCACGGCCACTAGCCTAATTGAAGGCGGCAATGGCATGAGTAACTATGAGCAGGGTGTACCTTTCCCTGTTCCGGCTACTGGCTTGGAAGTAATTTGGAATCACATTGTACGTTTCCGTGGTGGTAGTGTGGCCCGTGTTGTGGGTCAGGTTACGCCTCAAGTCGATGGATCGTTCACTATGGTTCGTTTCCGTGATGAGTTCACTTTTAAAGATCAGTTAACTGATTACGATGAAGCGACCATGAAGGACAACAACATCCTGTTTTACTTTAAGCAGGAAGTTATTTCTCCAGCGCGTTTAGCGGGTAACGTATTGTTGGTTCATGAAACGCTTAACCAGGTTAAAGAACCTCGTAAAGCTTGGATCTATAATGCTGGCCAGCGCCGCGTACGTCGTGCTCCTCAGGTAGCGTATGACGGACCAGGTACTGCGTCAGATGGTCTACGTACTTCTGATAACTTCGACATGTATAACGGTTCTCCTGATCGCTATGATTGGAAGCTTGTGGGCAAGAAAGAAATTTACATGCCTTACAACTCTTACAAGCTTAATAGCGGCGACTTGAAATATACTGACATCGTTAAAGCGGGTCATATTAACCAAGATCATACCCGTTACGAGAAGCACCGTGTTTGGAAAGTGGAAGCCACTTTGAAAGAAGGTCAGCGTCATATTTACGCGAAACGTACTTTCTACATTGATGAAGACACTTGGCAGGCAACTGAAGTAGATCATTACGATGGCCGTGGTGAACTATGGCGCGTAGCAGAAGCGCACAACATCTTCTTCTATGATCGTGTTGTACCTTGGTACGCCATTGAAACTTTATACGACTTGCAGTCTGGTCGTTACTTGGCTCTTGGCCTAGATAACGAAGAAGAAGGCGGTTACAAATTTGGTTTCGAACGTGGTTCAAAAGAATACACACCAGGGGCATTACGCCGCTCTGGTCGTAGATAAGATCGCTTAGTCTACAAAAAACCCCCTATTTACTGGCTAAATAGGGGGTTTTTTTATGGATGTGTACTTTATGAAAGATTACTTAGTGATCTAGGTGGTTGGCCCTGTATATTGTATTCAAAGAAGCTTAAGGACGGCTTATTGGTGTTAAATGTGGCCTAGCAGGCTTATTCCAATAGCACTTTTGGTTGACTAATGAGGTCATTGTGAATTAAGTAGAATCTTGATCTTATAATGGTTAAATGTTCTCATTCCTAGTGTAAATGAACATTTCTGTCCTCTCTGGCTTATAACAATAAAATATTTAGCAGGAGCAAAATATTGTTCTCAGTGGAAAGCTCTGTAGTAAAAACACTGGCTCATAACAGCGTACGTGTTTTGGCAATGAAACTGCAGCTGCCTTATTTACCCTTGGATATGGTGAAACGAGACAGCTTAATGTCGGCTTTTGAAGCGCAGGCAGATACCGGACAAGTGGCGCTGTTACAAGCGGCCCCAGGTTACGGTAAATCTACCACGCTAGCTCAGTGGCTATTTCAAAAGAAGCAGCAACAAGAGAAGGTTGCTTGGTTAACACTTGACCCTAAAGAGAATGAATTAAAGCGTTTTGTCACTTATCTTGCTTGTGCGGTTAATGCCGCGGACCCAAATCTTGTGTTAAGTGCTTTAGATGCATTAGACAAAGATCAAAGCCCTCAAGACGTATTCCATTTATTGTTGAACGACATTAGCCAAAGCCAAGACATTATTTATTTAGGTTTGGAAGGCATTCACTATTTAGATCAAGCCCCTGTTTTAGATATGCTTGAACAACTTATTTTATACCCCCCAGCACAATTACGTTTATATTTAACCACTTGCCACCCCCTTCCGTTTTCAACCGCTCGTTTAGAAAGCCAAGATCGGCTGACAGTCTTTAGTGAAAACGAACTGAAATTCAGTCAAGACGAAACACTTCAGTGGATTAGCAAATATTGCCCAGAGAACACGGCTAACCAAATGGTTGAAAGTATTCATAATTCTTCCCAAGGGTGGGTGAATGGTTTAAAACTCATTCAAAAAATAAGCCCTGACTTTAATAATGTTAGTTTGCAGGGTGATGAAAATATTCTAGTGAATTATTTTCAGCAAGAGTGGCTAGGCAAGCTGAATGACGATGAACTTCGAATTTGCAAACAATTGGCTATATTGGGTTCGGCCAATAGTGAATATTTAGACGAAGTGTTTAACCAAGGTGATTCAGCAGAAATATTAAAAGGGTTGGTGAAAAAGCATATATTTGTCAATGCAGATACTACCCAAAATAGCTGGGTTAGTTTGCATGAGTTATTAAAATTGGTCTTGTATTTTTCAGAAGATAAAGCCTACATTAACACGGTTTATTCTAAAGCTTGTGAGTGGTTGTATAACAATGGCAAAACGATTTTAGCGGTTGATATGGCATTAAAGTCACAAGATAAACATCAGGCTGCTCGGTTGTTGGAAAGAAGCGCCGATGGCATTATGGAAAATTTAGATTTAGCGCAATTACTTTCATGGAAGCAGCAGTTTCCAGATGAAATGGTTTCAGAATCACCTCGCCTTATCTTAATTTTTAGTTGGACATTGGTTTATTCGCAACAGCACGATGAGGCGGAACGGTTATTGGTGAAAATGGACCGTTTTTTTACCGCCGGTAAAGCGCAAGTAAGCGATGAACTGTCTGGGCAGTTATTTTCAATTCGCGGTTATATTGCACGCTGTCGGGGCAATATTAATAATGCTATACACCTTTGCGAACAAGCTTTAAGTAAAATTTCAAAAAGTAATTACGCTGCGCGCATTGGTACGTATTTGAATTTATCAAATGCCTATATGACGCAAGACGATTTATCACAAGCTAGAAAATACAATCGCTATGCATTTGAAGCGGCAAGAGGTGCAGGCAGCATTCATTTAGAAATGATCGCTTTGCATGAGCTGGCCAGAATAGAGCAAGTAAAAAGCAACTTATTTTTAGCATCAAAACTGATTGAAAAAGGGCTGCTTTTATCTGAACGCCTTGCCAATCGTGATAATGCCATGGGCTATGGGCGCTTACTTATTTACAAGGGCTACTTAAACTGGCTGTTAAATAACGTGCCTGAAGCCAAACAAAATTTATTGCAAGGCATGCAAGTGGCTCAGCGTTGTCACGATGTGTACATCATGATGGCTTACGTGGTGCTCAGTAACGTTGAGCGTCATCGTAATCATACTGAAAAAGCTTATGATCATTTGTATTACGCCGAAGCGAAATTACAATCATGGGGAGTGCCTGGCTTTATTTACCAGCCTTGGATCAGCGTGATGCGTGGCAATCTTTTAATAGACCAAGGTAAATTAGACGAAGCCTTAGTGAATTTTAAAAAGATGTATCAATTGCTAGACAGTAACCCTTATGCGTTGTCACCAGAACATTACCCAGCATTAAGAAGTTTGTTAGATATTTTGTTTGTACGGGCAAAATCCATTGGCGGCTTTCACAAAGAAGCGCTTAAATTACTTGAAGATAAGCTCACCAATAATGGAAAGCCCCTACAAGGTTTTTCTTTAATTGTAGGTCACCTTATGAGAGCCATATTACGCTTTCAATTGGGCAATGAAGATGAGGCGTTACAAGATTTTCGTAAAGCGGTAGACATAGCCGAGCGAGAAAATTGCATAATGCCTTTTATAGAATACAGCTCAGGCATGACGGCCATTTACCAGCAGCTGCCATCTAACTTAAAAGAAAAACCCTTTATTCAAAGTATCATGGCGCACATTGATATTTCAAAAGAGCAGGGGCCGAATCAGGGTTTTGCTCAAGTGAAAACCATGGTGAGTCAGCGAGAGATGGCGGTGCTAAAATTAATCGCCCAAGGCTTAAGTAACCAAGGCATTGCCGAGCACCTGTTTATTAGTTTGCACACGGTGAAAACTCATGCTCGGCGTATTAATGCGAAATTGAATGTGAAGAGTCGTACGCAGGCTATTATAAAGGCCCGCGAAGTGGGGCTTATTTAATTCAAAAATACCTGCAGAAATTACCCCCTGCAGGTATTTTCTTATGAATTACACTTTTAATGCATCACACTCGTGGTCTTTTTCAAATTCCACGTTCCAAGGCTGGTCATGCCTAAGCTCTTCCACAATGTAATCTACAAAGGAGCGTACTTTCACGCTTAAATGGCGATTGCTGGGGTATAGCGCATGAATGGGCGCGCTGTTTACCGACCAGTTACACATCATGGGTTTAAGCGCCCCTGATCTAATGTCATCTGCACATAAAAAGGCAGGTAAACGCGCAATGCCTAATCCATTTAGGGCTAGTTTATGCAGGCTGAAAGCATCGTTTACTTTTACTTTGGGGCTTACGTTCACGCTGAAACTTTCCGGGGTGTCGAAATCCCACGACTTAGTTTGGCCCCAAGCCAGTATTTCGTGCTTTGTTAGATCTTGTGGGTGTTCAGGCATGCCATATTTTTCTATGTAGGCTGGGCTTGCACAAGTAATGAGGTTAACCGTGCCCAGCGTTCGCGCTATGAGGGATGAATCGGCCAAAACACCCACTCGAAATGCCACATCTATGCCTTCTTGAATTAAGTCCAGAGTCTGATCGGTCAGGACCAAATCAATTTGAATGCCTGAATTGTTCTTTAAGAAATCAGCGATGATATCGCTTAACACCATAGAGCCAAACAGCATGGGGGCGGTAATGCGCAACGTCCCCACAGGTTTAGACTGCATCTCGGTTACGGCCACATTGGCTTCTTGCACATCATTAATGATGCGCGAGCATTGTTGGTAATAAGCGGTGCCGGTATCGGTGAGGCTAAGGGTGCGTGTGGTGCGCTGCAATAAGCGCACGGCTAAGCGTTCCTCTAACTGGGTGATCTTACGGCTAACAGTTGACTTGGGTAGCCCTAGAGATTTGGCTGCGCCTGTAAAGCTACCTGCATCGACCACCTTAACAAAGATGGCGATTTCGTTTAGGTCGAACTGCTCCATGGCAATATCCACTAATTGATTAATACTGTTGCTATTGTGGAACAATAACATGCACCATGCGAGGGCTAATATTGGTACTTGTGTACCTTTTATAAGTCAATCTTACCTTTTGGTTACAAAAAAATCTCCTTTAAGACACTTTTGGTCAAAATTAACCTTTATGGCGCTTAATGACCACTGGCATACTGCGCCCCGTTAATTCTGCCCAAATAAAAACAAAACAGCGGAATCCTGCATCGTCAATTTATACAAGACGGTTAATCAACATAGATAGGACAGAGTTGTGATCAACAAAAAAATATTATTAAGATCCGCCGTAGTTGCTGCGGTACTTGCGCCCTCGGTGAGCTTCGCCAGTGGTTATAAAATTAACGAACAAAGTGCTGCCGGTATGGGTACCGCCCACGCCGGTCGTGCGGCTATGGCTGAAGATGCTTCAGTGGTTTTCTACAACCCCGCGGCCATGACTGAGTTGGATCGTGCTCAGTTTACGGGTGGTTTTACCTATATAAAGGCCCATGGTGATTTTGATGGAGATGCCACCAATGCAGCGGGTGCCATAATTACTGGTGCGGATGATGCTGATCCTTATAACGATGGCGGGAATTATTTAGGAGAGGCTTTCATACCTTTCTTTTACTACGTTCAGCCAATTAATGAAAAGCTGTCTTTTGGTTTAGGTATATTTACACCATTCGGTACTAATACTGATTATGATGAAGGATTTGTGGGTGGCGGTTTTGCCGATGAGACTTCACTTGTAAGCTTCGAAATTCAGCCAAGTATTGCCTATAAAATAAATGACCAATTCAGCATTGGTGGTGGTATCGATATTGTTTACATGGATGGTTTGTTATCTAAGTATGTTGATTCAGTACCATACTCTGCGCAATTAGCAGCTGCTTTTACTGCTAATAATATTCCGGTAACTGCTGGCACTCCATTAGCAGACTCTCAGTATCAGGGTTATGAAGGTCATTATGAGGTGTCTGGTGATGACTGGGGGTACGGCTGGAATATTGGTGCCTATTATAAGTTAAGTGAGGCTACTACTTTAGGCTTTACTTATCGCTCTGAAATTAAAATTAAGTTGGAAGGAGACTCTACTTTCGAAGGAAATGAGTTTGCGATCTATAACTCTGCTGGAACAACGTCAGAAAACGCTACATCTCCGATGGACGTAGCTTGGGCTATGGATGACTCTGTTACTGTTCTTCCTGTTAGTGACCAAGCCTCTAAAGTTCCTCTAACGACTCCTGCTTCAGCGACATTGTCTATAGCGCATCAAGCAACAGATGACTTGCTATTACAAGCGGGTACCACTTGGACGGGCTGGTCTTCATTTCAAAATTTTGACGTGATTGCTACTGAAAGAGCCACGCCTAGTCAGGCTGATGGTCTTGATATTTCCGATGTCTCATATGCTAATGGGCTTGATGCGGGCTACATTGGCCACATTGATGAAAGCTGGACAGACGTATGGGCTGCATCCATTGGTGCCACGTACCAGCTAAATGATCGTTTAGCTCTGCGTGCTGGTTATGCTTATGACGAGTCACCTGTAGACAGCGAATACCGTACCGCTCGTGTACCCTCTTCTGATCGTCAGTGGGTAACGCTAGGTATGGGCTATATTGTAAACCAAGACCTTTCTTTTGATGTGGCTGCCGGTTACTTGTTTATGAACAAGATGAGCCTACAGGAAGTAAATAAAAAGAATGACAATACTCCAACTGATAGCAAAGCGTCTGTAACGGGCGAATACGAAATAGACGTATTTGGTTTGTCTGCACAGGTTAACTACAAGTTCTAATTTGTAGAAGTGCCCATGGAAGGGCACTGCATATAGCTCTGCAAGCTGCGCTCGTTAGTTTGTGGGTCTAGGCTTTGCTAGCCTGCCTATTACCAAGCCCCTTCAATGCCATGCTTGACCCTCTGCTGTAATCCCATTTCTCAGGCATTTTCATTATGCCCCTTGTTAGGTCATTCCCTGACTTTAGCGGTAAAGCATGCCCCAAATAATATTAGCTTAATGTATCTTGCACAATTTCTGTGCGACAACCTTAATGAGATAATAGGCGTACGCTCTAAATCATTGATATATATGAATATTTTGTTTTGGTATGGCCTTTGCTGTAGTAAAAGTTATGAAGGTACAAAATAGGACATAAATACAAGTGAGTTGTTCATCATGCTAGCCGCCGCCCATACAGATTACTCCTCTATGGCTGCATTGCATCAAAACCAGCAATTAAGGCTTAAGTCGTTAGATTTTATTAAAGCCTTATTTGAGCAGGTAAGGGTAGTGCAGCAACATCGTGCCGCCACCAATGGTGCGCTGGCGGGTAATCCATTTTTTGAAAGTAAAACTCGGATACTGGCCCGAGAGGTGAATGCGCGCTTTAAAGAGCTGGAGCGCCAATTACACCTTACCCATGAGATTTTTGATATTCAGCTGTGGAACGACATCCGCAGTGCTTGGCAAACCGTGCACTTACAATGGCGCCAAGATGAAATACTGGAAAACTTTGAGCTGCATAGCCATTTGGTCAAACAGATGCTGCGGTACATTGCCGGCACCGGTAATAAAGCGGAAGAGTTGATTCAAACTAATTTTCAACATCAAGCACTGGGTGTGTATGTTTTTGACGAGCTGCCCTGTTTCATTGAACTGGTGGGGCAAATTCGTGCACTGGGTACCTCGGCTTGTACGATTGGTTCTATGGATGCTGGCAGCGACATGCGTTTGCGCTTCTTAATGGGGCAAATGAATAAGCAAATGGTAAAGATTAAGGCTCAGGCGCAATGCTTATCGCAAGAAGCGCTGGAGATTACCAGCTCACTCATTGCCGCATTACTGTGCGAACCTAAGTTAGAGCGTTTAGTGGGCATGGTGGAGCAAGATTTATTGAGCGGCAGAGACATTGCCACACAAGCCGATGATTTATTTACCCTAAGTACGGCCATTATTGATGCGCACTACAATGTCATGAATGAAGGCTTGAGGTTGTTGCGATTAAATATGGATAAACGTATGCAAGCTTGGGTAAGTCGCTAGAATTGGATGTTAGTTTATTTATCAAAACAGCCCAGTAGGCCAACAGGTTTACTGGGCTTTTTTTGTTTAACCATTAATAAATTAACTGCATACCAAAGTTAAATATAGTGGGGAGGTCATTTACTTTTTCTCGATCAGAATAATCTTCACTGTATTTATAGTCGGTGACATTTTGCTGGTTATAGGCATTGAGTATTTCAAAATAATAAGTGGTATCTCGTTCGGGCGCGAAGTCGATTCTAAAATCTAAGCTATGGTTGGCGGGTAGGCGTTCTGAGTTTAAGGCATTGTCAGCGTAGGTAGGTTGCCATAAATATACGTCATTAATATTGGTCGGAGTACCATCTGGTTCAAGGGCTGTAAGATCCACCTCAACTCCTGATTCGTCAATTGGAATGGCGCCTTCTACAGGGGTTATTAAGTTTCCACTTTGATAGCGCCATTTCCAGCCCAAGGTAGTAATGGGGCTGTATTCGTAACTGGCCACTAAATTAATAATCCATGGGCGATCTAACTCATAATCAAAGTCAGTATTAGTAACATCATCAGTGCGTTTAGTTTGGCTGTAAGAAACAGATAACCATCCGTACCATTTATCGGTAAGGTTTTTGTTAATTAGCATTTCTATGCCATAAGCTTTACCAGATATTCCGTTGATATAATTATCGGCGTCGGAATCGTTTTCTAATTCTGGGTTGGAGCGCACTAGGTCGTGTAGGTCTTTATAATAAGCTTCAACTTTCGCGCTAATAGATTCATCGTGTGTAAACTCAAAACCCACTACATAATGATCACTGCTTGGCATTTTTAAATCGGGTGTGCCCACGTCTTCGTCAATGAAACGAAAGTTGCGATGAAACTGATGGTGCCTTCCAATAGCGGCTGTGAGCGTCCATTGTGGATTTAGTTCATAGCGGCTGCTCATTCTAGGCTGGAAAGTGTTTTCCTGAGTAAAATCGTTATAACTGGATCCCAGTCCAAATGAAATTTCTAAAAAAGGTGTGGCTAGCCAGTCGTAGGCACTAAATAGGTAGTGGCTGTTAATGGTGAGGCTGTCGTCAGTGGTAAAATCTTCACCTATTGATATAGGACCACATATCTGAAATTCATCGTTACAGGGAGTGTCTTTACCGTTTACTTCGTATTTGATTTCAGTGCTACTGCTGTCAAATCCGTAACGAAGCGTGTCGCCATTGGAGAGCGGGGTTTGATAATAATTTTTTAAGCGGTATTCAAAGTTGGTAGAGGTAATATCAATTAACGTACCGGCGTTAAAATCACCACTTTCTTCTTTATGACTAAATGCAATGATGGCGCTAGTGCCGTTATCAAAAACCGTATCGTACAATAAAGCTTGGTTATGGTAGTAAGTGTCGGCATCTAAACCACCAGCCAAACCGGGTTCGTGTTGTAAGTTTTCAGACTCGGGGCCAAAGTCTAGGGCAACACTGTCATGGGCGCCTGTGGCGATGGCTCTAAAATTACTGCGGCTATCTACGCGCCAGTGATATTTTAATTGGTAGTCACTGTTTTTTGGCACTTCAGTAAATTCAATTTCATCTTCGTCGATAAAGTTTTCGATATAAAACTGTAAAAGACTTTCTCGGTAGGATGCGTAAAAGGCGCTATCTTCACTGATGGCCCCTTCTATCATGGCGCCGGCCCTAAGCAAGCTTACATCAATGGTGGTGGTTAATTCTTCTTGATAAGGGTCTCTTAGATGAGTATTCATCACGGCTCCTAACGCATCGCTATACTCTGGTCCCCAAGCCCCCGCCTTTAATTGAAAGTCTTCAATTAAATTACTGTTGTAAGTGCTTCCCCCATCGTTATGGAAAACATAGCCAACCGGCACAAAGTCGGTAATGTAAATATTATCCTCTGGGCTCGAGCCTCGAACGGCTGGAATGCTAAATGGCCCAAAGCCACCTAATACAACCCCAGGCAGTGCCTCAATGGCTTTTAAAGGGTCACCTCCGGCACCAGGGACTTTTAGTAGTTTTTTGGTGCTTATTTTGGGCCCTGTGTCTTGCTGGCCACGGATGTTAATGGTCGAGAGTTCGGCAACATCTTCTGGTTGCGTCTCTTCATCAGGGGAGGGGGTATCTTGTGTCTGAGCAAAACTGTGCGTCATGGTGATGGAACATAAAATAAAAAAAGCGCTACAACGCATGGTGTTTTCCTTAACGGCTTTAATTGTTTTTTTGGCACTTTAACAAAGTTATGGCATTCATAAAGGATTAATTCTAAGTGGTGCAATTGTACTTTTTAGAGTTTTGCTTAATTCGAGAAACGTTAAATGCCTATAAAACAGCTAAATAGCTTTATTAAAGGTAAATTTTAAATATAGAAAATCGTCAATAGTTTGTTATTTTCAAACATCATACGCCATTGAAGGAAATTGTATTCAGTCGGGTGTTTTAGTGGCTGTATTCCAAATGCTTTTAAAAAAAGCTAAGGAGATTAATGACTTAGACGTAATATGACAATTTTCACATAGACGTTATATTGCAGTGGCCAAATGCTGAACCTGTGTCATAGTGAATAACAGCAACTGATTTACATGCCGATAAGCTGGTTGTTTTAAAGTTGATATTTACTGAATAGCAAGGCCGATAGTTAGGCAATTTAGCTGAATTTGCTATAAACAATGGGTGTTTAATTGTTTGTTAAAAATAATGCCACTTGTTTTTGCAAAGCTGGGTAAATCCTACTAAAAATTTAATATGGGTTTTTATTTTGTAGGTTGTTAATTATGAGTTTAAGCAAACAGCAAAGCGCACAAGTCTTATTTCAATTTGATGAGTCCTTTGAAGTCAGTTACGTTAATTACTATCGTGGTAATGAATTGGCTGACCCACAATTGGTGGTGACATTAGAAAGAGAGTCTGATCGTCAAACCTTCTCTTTTTTACATCCTCATTTTAATGACGTTGATAGAAACCTTATTAGTGCTCAGGGTTTAGCGGTTAGTTCGGTAAAACAATCGCCATTTGGTCAAAATCAAATTGAGGTATCAGACCTGAAAGACAATATGGTGTACTTCACCGCCCGTTTGGTGAAAAACATAACCCCAACAGCATAGAGGAGCGTTTAGGTACTTTTTAGGCCGGGTTTTAGCGTACTTTTAATTGTTATTTTGCCACGGTACCTTGATATTAATAGCCAAGCGAATGCTTGGCTTTTTTGTGGAAATTTTTAACCTGGGAGTAGGACTAATTGAACAAACAAACCGAGTAAAAGGGTTAGGGGCAGTTTATGGTTAAAGTAATGTCTGTGGCCAGCGTGGAGAAGAGTGGGCGGGAAAATACAAAGAATCGAGTGATTAACACGTTGATTTATAAAGAAAAATTAGTGTAATGACTAATGAAGTTGTAATACCAAGGCGGCTCTTTCGCAATAATCTTTTTGTTTGGTATCATTTTTTTGTTTGCTTTGATCTGACTTAATCCAAATGTAGCTAGAGGCTTTTCCCTTACATAAATCCAATCCTAAAACTGAGTTTTTAGATTTTATATAAAGGTTCATGGTTACCTCACCATTGCCCATGGTGCGCAGATGCATTTTTTTAGGGGATAAAGTATAGGATTTAATGCCTTTGCGCCCATTCACACTGATGCTTTTTCCTGGTGGTGCATTTACCCATTCGGCATCGTCGCGTATTTCAATGCTGGTCCAGCTGCTATCGGTGGAGACGGCTAATTCGTAAATTGATTCAGCTGCCTGAGTAGAGAGGCAGATAAATAGCGCCATTAAAGGCCAGATTCCTTTCACTGTGTTTATCCTTAATACCAATTGGGGCTATGTTAAAACTTAGGAAAGGTCCGAGGATTAGTCAAATTTGTTATGAAAAATGTTTGAGACATTAAACGCCAGCATAAGGAGAAGGGTAGATTTTAAGGCATAAAAAATAGAGCGCTGTCGCGCTCTATTTTTTAGAAGGTAATGTTTAATTAAAGGTGACTTTCTGCGTATTCGGCTAAAAGGGATCTTGGAACACTTTGCAGCTCGATGCTGCCGCCATGAGCAAAGCCTTTAAAACGTTCATTTAGATAGGTTAAACCAGAACTGGTGGCATTCAGGTAAGGGGTATCTATTTGAGCTAGGTTGCCAAGGCAAACTACTTTAGAGCCCGATCCTGCGCGGGTTATTATAGTTTTCATTTGGTGGGGGGTGAGGTTTTGGCTTTCATCTATGATGATGAGGCTTTTTTGAAAACTGCGCCCACGAATGTAATTTAACGATTTAAATTGCAAAGGCACTTTTTGCAAAATGTAATCGATGCTGCCGTGGGTGCTTTCGTCATCCATGTGCAGGGCTTCTAGGTTATCGGTAATGGCTCCTAGCCAAGGCTCCATTTTTTCAGCTTCGGTTCCGGGTAAGAAACCTATGTCTTCATCTAGGCCACGTACGCTACGAGTAGCTATGATGCGCTTATAGCGGTTTTGCGAGACAGTCATGTCAATGGCCGCGGCCAGTGCTAAAATGGTCTTACCAGAGCCTGCAGCGCCTGTGAGGTTTACTAGGTGTATGTCTGGGTCTAATAATAAATCCAATGCCACTGCTTGATAAATGTCTCTAGGCGTTAACCCCCAGGCCTCCATTTGCAGTATGTGATCGGTAGAGCGATCCCACAGGGTAATGGTTTCATCGTCTATTTCACAAATACGTGCCACAAAGCCTTGTTCATCTAATAAATACTGGTTAACGAATAATTCGTTATCTAGGTCACTGCGAGCAATTTTATGCAGGGTTCGACCTGGTTCATGAATGGATTCAACTTTATTTATATTGTCCCAGAAGCTGTTTGAAAATACATGAAAGCCTTTTGTGAGAGATTTAATATCGGTGACCATTTGGTCGTTATGATAATCCTCGGCCTCAATGCCACACCCTCGGGCTTTTAAGCGCATGTTGATGTCTTTGGTGACGAGAATAATTTCTACTTTGGGTTTTTGCTGTTGTAAAAATATGAGGCTGTTGATGATTTTATTATCATTCAAATCATTGGGTAGCATATTGCTTTGCTGAATGGGTTTATCCATTAAGATGCTTAAGCGGCCATGCTTATTGCCAGCTGAAGGAATGGGAACCCCCTCACTGATTTCTTCAGGTGTGGCTTTGCCCAGTATTTCATCTATTTGCCGAATGGCCTGGCGGCATTCCATAGAAACACCAGATTTGGTGAGTTTTAGCTTATCCAGTTCTTCCAGTACCGTCATGGGGATGACGACCTGATGCTCTTCAAATTTTATTAGTGCAGTGGGGTCGTGAATTAAAACATTTGTATCAATTACATAAGCTTTGCTACGACGACGGTTAGTCATTAACACTCCTTTGAGCGAATACAAGAGCAACATGCATTACATATCAAACGACTACTGACTGTTTGCGAGGCATTCATTTTGGAAAGCCTCTGTAATGATTCACCCTGTCATTCGAAATGAACCAGCCATTTCATTCAACCTATATTTTTTAAATTTGGCAAGGGCTTAACGTGATAATTATTGTTAACGACCATTGTTATTCGGTGTGGTTATTGCGTGCGATATTTTTGAGATTTTAATGTGCTAAATAATCAATATCGGATTTAATGCACACGGTCATTTCAAACAAAAAAAGGCCCTATGAATAGGGCCTTAATTTTTTAGACAATAATTTACGTTTTAACTGTTAATTATTGGTTGGTGGTGGAGGGCTTAGGAAAACATCGTTTGATTCTCCAATGTCGTTACCTTCATCATCAAAGGCTTCAATTATCCATATATAGGTCTTGTCGTCGGTTAAGTTATCGGCGGTAAGCTCTATTATGGCACTGCCTTCAGCAGCATTTTCCTCAGCTAACACTTCCGTGGTGATGTCCTCTATGTTTGCACCGTCACCAAACATTTCCTCTAGTGTGATCGTACCCATCGTCTTAGGCACTTCTACAATACGAGCTTCTTCTGGCTCTGCATCGGCAGTGCTTGGGTCAACAGAGAATAAGACCACTCGATAGCCTGCAACATCTTCAGCTTTAATGTTAGGGCTAAGATTCCATTCAATGGCGTTGTCTAAGAAGTCACTTCCTTCACCTGCTGGCATAAAGAAAGCATTAATGTTTTGATCGCCTCCGTTATCTCCGCCATCACCACCGCCGTTATCATTACCTTCTACATCAAAGTCAGGGCCTTCATAGGTTTCACCAGGAATAACGATTTCCTCTGAGTACTGGCAGCCATTATCATCGCAAATATCACGGCTGGCACGCAGTACACCGCCCCAACTATTGAAATTCACATGAGACATGCTCCAGAAC
>OJDR01000180.1_pt1 | contig 19119 bp, 20 predicted proteins | sample 1593081 | NCBI WGS metagenome assembly OJDR01 (sample SAMN05416873, study PRJEB24817) | seawater metagenome | isolation source: Sea water | place: Canada:Atlantic | collected 2013-11
GTAATTGATAGCCTCTTATTTAAAAACCCGGTTTATACCGGGTTTTTTATTGCCTAAAAAAAATCATTCATCAGACCACGGTTAATAAATTTGACGCCAATTTATATTTTCTTACCTTTATCCCATGGCTAAAGTTGCCATGATATTTTTATCTGATATAAACTGATGACAAATTAAAAAGCTTCACGCATTTTTTATGGTGGGCTAGAAAACATATTAATTGGTATCGGAGTTATTATCAGTACTTGTCAAACTATTCCTAAGGTTATTGCCGGACCTTTACTGAGACATGTTAGCCAACAGCAACTGACCTTTTGGTTAGTCACCAGTAAGCCATATGCTTTGACTTTTCAGCTCTATGCTGGAGATCAGCGAACTGTATTGGCTGAAGTACCTTTGGATAGTAAACAAAATCAACAAGTTCGCATTGGCGAGCAGGCGTTTGTAAATTTAATCTCGATAGACTTTCAAGACGCCTTACCCATCAATACTTTACTGGCTTATAATTTTACTTGGACTATCGATGAACAACAGCACTCGCTAGTAGAGTGCTTGCCTGAGATCTTATATTCAGGACAAAAGTATCCTAACTTCGCGATAAAATCCGATATTAAGCAGATGTTGCATGGCTCTTGTCGCAAACCTCACTTTGATAGTGGCGATGGCTTAGTACAAGTTGACCATATAATCTCTGATTCTATTAGCGATGCTACCGTACGACCTGCAATGCTGATTATGTCAGGTGACCAAATTTATGCTGATGATGTCGCGGGTCCGATGTTAGTAGCCATTCATCAGGTTATCGAGTTGCTAGGCTTATATGACGAAAAGTGGCAAGGCACGGTAGTAAACTCCAGCGATGAATTATTTACTAGCCCGCTTTGTTATTATCAAAGAGATCAACTGTTACCGCACAATAGTGCTAATAAAGCGGTTTATGAAAAAATATTTGCCGCCAGTAAAAAGCCAATATTTACTTCGGTGAATGCTAAAAATCATCTGGTGACCTTGGCGGAAGTTTTCGCCATGTATATATTAACGTGGTCACCGGTGATGTGGCGAAGGGTAGATTTAAAATCGCACAAGGTGGCAGACGCTTTTTCCGTGACTTATCAAGCTGAAGCCGAGGTAATTGAACGCTTTTCTGCTGGTTTGTCAATTGTTGGGCGAGCATTAGCTCATATACCAACGTATATGATTTTTGATGATCATGATATTACCGATGACTGGAATTTAACCCGAGGTTGGGAAGAAGCCGCGTACGAGCATCCATTCTCTAAACGTATTATTGGCAATGCCTTAATCGGCTATTGGTTGTGCCAAGGTTGGGGTAACGCGCCGGACAAATTTATCGAATTTAATGCCAAGGCGAAGCATTGTTTTACCGAGCAAGGGTATGCGCAACAAACACAACTTATTGAACAACTATTAGCTTGGGATCAATGGCATTATAGTTTAGCAACGAGTCCGAAAATTATCGTGCTAGATACCCGTACTCAACGTTGGCGCTCTGAAAGTAATGCGAATAAGCCTTCAGGTTTAATGGATTGGGAAGCGTTGTCTGATTTACAACAAGAGCTCATTAATCAACCTGAGGTGATCTTAGTTTCTCCTGCACCGATTTATGGCGTTAAGATGATTGAAACCATTCAACGGATTTTTACCTTTATCGGTTTGCCCTTAGTGGTGGATGCTGAAAATTGGATGGCACATTCAGGAACCGCTAATGTGATGTTGAATATTTTTAGGCATTATAAAACGCCGCCACATTTTATTATTCTTTCTGGTGATGTACATTATTCATTTTTTTATGAAGTTACCCATAGGTTTAGGCGCAGTAGCTCGCGTATTTTTCAGATCACATCCAGTGGTATTAAAAACCAATTTCCTAGTGGCTTGCTGCGCTGGTTAGAGCGTTTAAATCGCTATTTATATAACAGTCGCTCGCCATTAAATTGGTTTACCAAGCGTCGTCGTATGAAAGTCAAAGTGCGTAAGCCAAACCCTGAACAACGAAATACCTTAGTCAATCAAAGTGGCATTGGCTTAATCACGCTAACGGCTGATGAACAAGTGGTTAAAGCTGAGTTATTGACGGCAAACAATGAAAGGGTGTTATTTCACCCTTTGAAAGCTAATGAACAAGGTGAATAGTAAGGTTTATCTAACTGATGATTAACAATAAAAAAAGGAGCAGCCATATTAGGCGCTGCTCCTTTTTTATGTCTGAGTTTAACAGCCAGTTACGATTTTTGCTGCTTTATCCAATCCATCGTCAACTCTTCAAGTAATGCCATCGGTAAACTGCCATTTTTTAGCATTTGATCATGAAACGCTCTAACATCGAATTTATTGCCTAGTGCTTGCTCAGCTTTAGCGCGTAGTTGACGAATTTTAATTTCACCAATTTTGTATGATAGCGCTTGTGCCGGCCAGCTGATGTAACGGTCGATTTGACCAATAACGTCAGCCATGCTCAACGCCGTATTTTCGGCTAAATAATCAATTGCCTGTTGTCGAGTCCAGCCTTTCGCGTGGATGCCAGTATCAACGACTAAACGACAGGCGCGCCATGCTTCATAAGTTAAACGCCCAAAGTCACTGTAAGGGTCTTGGTAAAAGCCCATTTCTTTACCTAAACGCTCTGAATATAAGCCCCAACCTTCACCGTAAGCGGCGTGATAAAGGGTTTTACGAAACTCAGCCATATCAACTTCTTGCGCAATCGCACTTTGGAAGTGATGACCGGGCTCAGCTTCATGAAAGGTCAATGCTTCTAAGGTGTATAACGGTTGGCTTGCTAAATCTTTAGTTTCTAAAAAGTAAGTTCCTGATGTTGTGCCGCTGCCATCTGAAGCAACATAGTAAGCTCCGCCATTAGGGCTTGATTTAATATCAAAGGTTTGGCGAGGTAGCACTGAAAACCACTTAGGGAGTTGTGCCGCCATTTTACGGGTGATGTAACTGGCTTTTTCCAACATGTCTAAAGCATTGTCGGTATAAAATTGCTCATCGGTACGTAAAAATTGAATAAAGTCTTTAAATTCACCTTTGAAGCCGACTTGTTTGATAATTTGCTGCATTTCTTTGCGAATGCGGGCCACTTCATCTAAACCGGTTTGATGTATTTCGTCAGCTGACAGCTGAGTCGTGGTGTAGTATTCAATTAAGTATTGGTAATAGTCATCGCCACCTTTAACACTGCTAATACCGGCTGTAGTTCGGCAGTTAGTCATATACTCTTTAGTAAAAAAATCGTAGAAGGCTTGGTATTCAGGTAATACGGTATCGCTAATTAATGTTTTTACCTGTTGACGATACTTTGTTTGCTGCGCGGCTGAAATTGCCTTTGGCATATTCAACAAAGGCGCGTAAAAAACACTGTCTTCAACATTATCAACTAAGTGCTTACTGATCGATTTTTCGTAAGCTTTAAAACTTTCACAATAATGTGTATGACCTACCGCAATCGCCTGTTTTAAATCGACAATATGCTCTTGGTTGTAACGCGGATAGTCAGCAAGACTAATTAAATAATTGCGATAGTCTTGTTCGGTTAAAAACGACATATTCGCTGGTGCACCGGCAAAGTAGCTATGAAACCCCGAGTAGTAAGTTAACGGATATAAGTGGTCTTGGAATTGATAGCTTTTTGCTTCCGCTTCACGCTCATATTTAAACAGTCGATAAGTGACTTGATCGGCAGCAGATAATTGCATTACATCAATGTTTTTAATACGAGATAATAGTTCATTGTTGTATTTTGATCGACGTTCGCGACCATGTGCTGACATTTCTGGTAACTTACCCTTCATACGAAAGGCATCGGGGTCTTTACGAAAGAATATTTGCTCTTTGTTAGCCGTTTGCCAATGTTCATCAAGCAACTGGGTAAATTGTTCACTTGCTTGATTGGCAATAGCGCTTGATGCGCAGAACAAGCCACTCAGTATTAAAACACCGGCACTCATTTTTGATAGTTTCATGGATAAACCTTACCTTGGGTATTTTTATTATTGCCATTAGTGTAAAGCTAAGTACAAATAAGCTCAATTTTTTCGTATGATGATCATCAGTTTATAAGCTTAGCGTAGTGTCATGATTAAATTATCAAAATCTGGTTGGAATAATGTCATTATTTTTGCAGTAATGGGCTTTATTTTATTAATTAACGTGGTGAATAAAAAAGTTTACTCACCCGAAGGTGAAAACCTTGAGGAAAGTGCTAACCAAGCGCTAGCTATTATCGGCCAGAATCAAGTGATACTAGCGTTGACGGTACAAAACGTTGTGCTAGTAGAGCGCATAGGTCGTACTTGGCGAGCGCGGCCAGCCAGCATTTCCGGTCAAGCGTTAGAGCAAATGATGATGTCATGGCAGCAAAGTAGCGGTGAACTTATGGCACAGGCGCCAGAAATTGATCGCCAGTTTTCACTCGACGTTCAACTTGATATTGCTGGCGTTACTGAACCATTACAGTTAAATGTTTATGCTACAGAGCAACAGTTACTGGTTTTTAATCAAAGCAGCCAACAATGGCTAGCCTTGCCAATTGAGATATATGGGCAATTATTTCCACAAGAGATCTTTGCTAATTAACGAGTGTAATGGCTATTACACCCAAATGAGAGCTTAATATTATGAAAAAATGTGCAATTTTATCCATGGACAGTTTGGCTGATTTTGAAGCGTACGATGACTTGATTGATCAGCCGATGCTAGCACTAGGCTGGCAAACAGAACTGGTATCGTGGCGCAATAGTGCGGTCAATTGGTCAGATTACGAGGTCGTCATTATTCGCAGCCCTTGGGATTACCAAGACGATATGGAAGGTTTTGTTAAGGTGCTGACGAATATTGAGCAATCTAGCGCTCGTTTAGAAAACAGCTTAGCGGTTGTGCAATGGAATATAAACAAAATCTACTTAACGCATTTAGAGGCTGATGACGTCACTATCGTACCAACATTGTGGCCTGATGCGTTTAATGCCGATAACCTTGCGGGTTATTTCACCCACTTCGCCACTGAGCAAATCGTGTTAAAACCAAGAGTGAGTGCTAATGCCGATAATACTTTTTGGTTAACCCAAGATAATTACCAAAGCAAAATTTCCGAGTTAAGCGCAGCATTTGCCAGTCGAGAATTGATGGTACAGCCCTTTATGGCCGACATATGCCAAGTAGGTGAGTTTTCTTTGTTCTATTTTAATGGTGAATTTAGTCACGCGATATTAAAAACACCAGCCAAGGGGGATTTTCGAGTCCAAGAAGAACACGGTGGCGGTTTGTTATCCGTAATACCAGAGCCTGCTTTGGAAGCTGCGGCAAATAAAACCATGCTAGCCATTAGTAAACTGCATGGCGATTTACTGTACGCTCGTATTGATTTTGTTCGCTATCAAGATACCTTTGCTTTGATGGAAGCCGAATTAATTGAACCATCACTATATTTCAATATGAATGCTGCTTCGCCACAACGTTTTGCAAATGCGCTAGTTAGCCGTATGGCGAATGCAGAAAACCAGTCAAAATAGGACTCATTTTAAAATGCCAGAGTTACCAGAAGTTGAAGTGTGTCGTTTAGGCATAACACCGCATATTGCTGGGCAGAAAGTTGCTGATGTAGTAGTACGTAATGCCAAGCTTCGTTGGCCGATCCCTGATGAGGTGCACAGTGTGGTCGGAAAAACTTTAGAAAAAATAGAGCGCCGTTCAAAATATCTGCTGCTTAGGTTTGCTAACGGAACCTTATTACTGCATTTAGGTATGTCGGGTTCAGTACGTATTTTAGCGCAAGATACCCCCGACATTAAGCATGATCATTTCGAAATGTTGTTTGATAATGGCAAAATGTTACGACTGAATGATCCTCGTCGTTTCGGCGCGGTACTTTGGTTTCCGGAGCATCATGATTTGCAGGGGTTGTTAACCAAATTAGGTCCTGAGCCGCTTACCGATGATTTTATTTATGGACATTTGTTCGCGAAAGCAGGTAATCGCAAAGTACCGATCAAGACATTTTTAATGGATAACCACGTTGTGGTTGGCGTTGGCAATATTTATGCTAATGAAGCATTATTTATCGCCAGTATTCATCCCGCGACTTTAGTAAATAGTGTCAGCGAAGAAAAATTTAATGAGCTTACTGATATTATCAAAACGGTTTTGGCTGCTGCTATTGAACAAGGGGGCACGACCTTAAAAGACTTTACCCAAGCTGACGGTAAACCAGGCTATTTCGCGCAAAAGTTATTTGTTTACGGTCGAGCCGGTGAAAAATGTGACGGTTGCCAAACGGTATTGGAAGAAATTCGCCAATCGAATCGTAGTTCAGTTTTCTGTCCTCAATGTCAGGTCATACCAAAACCTCAGCCTCAACGAGAAACTGTGGCGAAAAAAGCTGTAGTTAAAAAGTTAAAAGATAAAAAGCTAAAAGAGAAAAAACCAAAAGATAAAAAAGCGGCGATACAAACGATTAAAAATAGCTAACATCTTACTGACGTCTCTTGTGTTGAATTTGCGCTTAAGCACACAGACGGCTACTTTATGCCACGTATGTTGTAAAGATAGATGGGCGATTTGTAAAAGTCGTTTAACGCTATTGTTTTATCGGGCTTACTTGCGGGTAAGGCAAAATTATTACTGATCAAGAAATTTATATCGGGTTGATCCTGTTGTAGTTTAGTCGCTATTTTTACCATAGCTTCTGGGTATAAATAGCAAATAAGCACTGATGCCGTAGGTAGCTTTACCTGCAAAAAGTTTGCTCGGTATAAGGTCAAATTTTCTAAGTGCAAAGCCTTTTTAAGTGCGGTTGAAATAAGCCAGGGTAGCCAAGATAATTCATAGCCTATCACCGGTCTTTGCGGTCGATGTTTTGCCAAGGGAATAATAAGGTTTCCCCAACCACTGCCTAAGTCAATAATAGCTCCTGTGCCCGTTTCATCGACTAATTCCAGCATAGCCTTATAAGCTTTGCTAGAACTTGGCATGGGTGAGATTCCTAACTTTACCGTGTTGTAAATTAGTGATATGGCAATAAATACCGCGGCAATAATCAATAGAATATCAAGTACTATCAAAGCGTAATTCCGAATTAGATGGCGCAAACGAAAATGAAGAATACGCTAATGGTGACATTTATACTAAGCAATGCTGCAGATGATTATTATCCTTTGTGCCGCTCGATCATTTTGTAAATGAGGGTTTATCAAAGTATATAAGGCTAGCGCTATTTACTCTCAGGTATTCACTGTATACTGATGTTTTAAGTATGATGGTTAGATTGACTTGCTTGCTACAGTGCCGTGAGCGGCAGTAGTATCGCCAGCTAACCCTAGAAGAGTTAAATAATCGTATGAAACCCTACGCAAATATTGCTGAGCTAATTACCACATTAGAGTCTGAGATAACCGCACTTACCGCAGAAATTGCTACCTTAAAAGAGCCGCCTGAGAGTTTTAATGAACAGGTTATCTTTAAGTACATTGATACTTGTAGCACAGGAAAAACAAAAGATTTTGTTAGAACTTTAGGGGTTAAATCTGAGCGAGGTTCACTATTTTCGTCGGGTGATGTTAGTAAACTAATCAAAGATGGCGCGGACGATATTTCGCCGGAATTACTTGCTATAGCACGAAAGGTGGCTAGTATGAAAAATAAAAATGGTAAGCACCGTTAATCCATAATTGATATTCAATTTAAAGCAATATCAATAAATTCAAATTCTAATTTGTCATGGTGATAGCAGATTAGAATTATATTTTTCACCGAAGATAAAGAGAACATTATGAGTAAAGGTATAGTTAAATGGTTTAATGCCGATAAAGGTTTCGGATTCATTTCTCCAGAAGACGGCAGTAAAGATTTGTTTGTTCATCATTCTGAAATTCAATCAGGTGGCGAATACGCAACATTGGCTGATGGCCAAGCAGTTGAATTCGAAGTAGGTCAAGGACAGAAAGGTCCATGTGCAAATAAAGTAGTGGCTGTTTAAGCGCTAGTACAAGTCCTATAAAAAACGAGTGTACTTTGTGCACTCGTTTTTTTATGCTATTAAAATAATACTGCTTGCATCAATGACGCCACCAAGGACGTATTAGTTACTTTTCGATTTTTTTTGCATACTGTTTTCAAGTGCGTGCTTAACGCTAGGATGAACAAACTGCCCAACATCGCCATTATGCAGCGCCACTTCCTTCACTAAGGTGGAAGAGATAAAAGAGTTCTTTTCAGCCGGCGTTAAAAATACTGACTCTAAATCCGGCGCCAAACGTCGATTCATGTTAGCTAATTGAAACTCATAGTCAAAATCAGAAACCGCCCGTAAGCCACGAATCAGCACCTGCGCCTTATGTTCTCGAGCAAAATCTATCAATAAGCCCGTAAAACCGACTATCGTCACATTCGGCAAGTGTTGGGTAACTTCTTCAAGTAAAGCGACACGTTGGGCTAAATCAAAGTGTGGTTTTTTACTCGGGCTAGCAGCTATACCGACAACCACCTCGCTAAATAAGCGACTTGCGCGCTCGATTAAATCGGCATGACCATTGGTGACGGGATCAAAAGTGCCTGGGTAAATTGCTTTTACTGACATAGATTAGAGTTTTTTATTGTGTAAAAACCTTATTGTAAATGCCAAGCAGTGGAATTTCAAAGCTATCTTATTTAACGGCTTGCTGTTGCAGTGTTGCGAGCATAGCTGTCATCTGATCATTAATCATATTTAGCGCTTTGTATGGCCGGATCATAACTTTAAATTCAGTAATTTTATTTTCGTCATTCCAGGTGATCATATCAATACCATTGATCTCGATACCCTGAATATTTAAAGAAAACTCTAACACTGCCGAGTTGTCTCCTGAAAATTCTCGATGGTAATTGAAGGTGCCATTTAAAAATGTGTGAAAAGCAGCCGTTAAATACATGCTAACCATTTTTTTTCCTTGAATAGGGGTATGAATAACCGGTGAGAACAAGGTTACGTTGTCGGCAAGCAAAGTTGAGACTTGATCGACTTGCTTACTTTTTATCATCGTATGCCAATTATTAAGCATTTTCATTGTCCTTTTGATTGATTTTTATTCACTGTTAGCTAAGATGCCGTTAAATCTGACAGCTGTCAATATTGAAGTTGCTTAAAGTATTTACTCGAAATACTTTAATGTTGGCTAATTTTGATAGTATGATGGAAAAATCTATGTCGACAAATACAAGAAGTAGTACCCATGAAAACTCGGGATAAAATAATTCAAGCCAGCATTGCATTATTTAATGAACAAGGTGAACGTAATGTTACCACTAATCACATTGCCGCCGATCTTGGTATCAGCCCAGGTAACCTCTATTACCACTTTCGCAATAAAGAAGACATTATCCTGTCAATATACGAAGAGTATGCGCGTAATTTATTGATAGAAACTATGCCTGAAGTGAGTCCTGACGTAAAACCACTTGATGCCATTATTTTATATATGGATGTGGTATTTCAGGCGATGATGAAATTTCGCTTTTTCTACAGTAATTTACCCGTACTGTTGGCTAAAAATCCTTTGCTGCACGATAAATATGTTGAAGTACAAGGCTTCATTGCACAACGGGTGAGTGAGTTATTACTTTCGTTGCGTGAAGCGAAAATGATGGAATTTTTAGATGAAGATTTAGCTGATATTGTCAGTATTTTACGTTTAGTAAATACCTTTTGGTTAAGCTTTTATCAAACACAAAATAATGACAGTGAAATCAATGACGCGGTGTTTTACCAAGGGGTGTTGAAAATCTTAGTGATAATCCAACCTTATATTAGTGACGGCGCGAAAAATGAATTTTTAGAGGCACGTGCAATGTATCGTCAACGCTGCCAAGATAGCCTAGCCGCAGTATAATATTCAACAATAATGATCTTCTACCGATATTAAAGACTGATATTTTAAGACTGGTAACCGTTTAACAGCGCTCGCCAGTTTTTCTCAGCCCAATGAAAATTAGTCACTCTATGTTGTTCTTTTCGAAATGATCTGAGTAATCTTGCCATATTTTCTTCAGGCCACTTAACTTGTTTTGTCCGTTGTTCACCTTGATCGAAGTCGATCAGCCAAACCTTGTCATTATCATCAATTAAAATGTTATGAGCATTTAAATCATGGTGATAAATGCCATGTTGATGGAATGATTTGATCACCTGACCTATTTGCTGCCAAAGCTGATCACTAATGGTTTTCTTACTGAGGATCCCCACTAAGTCATCAGCATTTTCAATACGTGACGATAATAAGTCAGCCCGATAGAATAACCCTTGTCTTACTACACGAAAAGCCACAGGTTTTGGCGCCGGTAAACCTAATGCGCGCATTGATTTAAGTAATGAAAATTCTCGCGCTGCACGGGTATTTTCAAGCCCAGTAAATAAATACTGGTCGTTAATCACTTTACCAATTAAACCACCGCGATAATAATGGCGCAGTACCCAGCTTCGCAACACATTATCCGCGTTTTCTGTCTCGATAAACCACGTGGTTCCTCGACCTTGCGCACTGCCGACAATGGCATTTTGTTGCTGCCAATATTCACCATTAAGCATGTCAGATATAAAACTACTTATTTCATCGCTGTCATATTGGCAATAAATCTTGCCTTGTTGAAAAGTTTTTTCATGACAGGGTTTTACAATTGCGGGCTGGTTCAAGATAATAGACCTATATTATATTTCTGCTCCTATTGTGGTGAATCCTTTATGCTGGGTCAATTATCTGCTCCGAAAAATTTATGTTTATTGCGATTATCAGCCATTGGTGACGTATGTCATGCCGTGGCGCTGGTGCAAAATATTCAACGACAATGGCCCGAGACCCAAATTACTTGGGTGATCGGAAAAATTGAAGCCAGCTTATTACAGGGTATGCCCGGTGTTGAATTTGTTATTTTCGATAAACGTGCTGGTTTAAAAGGTTATCAAGATTTACGCAAAAAACTTAAAGGACAGCAGTTTGATATTTTGTTGCATATGCAAGTGGCATTACGAGCTAGCATTGCGAGTCTATGCATCCCCGCCAAAGTAAAAATTGGTTTTGATCGCCAGCGTGCGAAAGAAGCACAATGGCTATTTACTAATAAAAAAATTGCCGCGCAAGCTCATCCTCATGTGCTGGATGGCTTTATGGGTTTTGCAAAAGTATTGGGTTTAGAAGTCACTGCGCCATTATGGAAAATGCCACTGACCGACAGTGAGCAACTTTGGGCCAGTGAAAAACTCAGTGCCGCCAATACGTCGGGTAAACCTATTGCCGTTATTTGCCCTGCGGCAAGTAAGGCTGAACGTAATTGGCATGCTGAAGGGTATTCACAAGCGGCAGAGCACTTAACGGCTCGCGGTTTTAAAGTGGTGATATGTGGCGGCCCAACCACCATGGAAAAACTACTTGCCGAGGCGATTATTAGCCGCAGCGGCTTTAGCCAAGGTGAAAATGAAATACAAAATTTGGTCGGACAAACCAGTCTAAAACAACTACTGGCGGTGCTTAAATTGGCCCACCTTGTTGTTGCGCCCGATACAGGTCCCGCACATATGGCGGTTACCGTTGAAACGCCTGTTATAGGATTATATGCTCACAGCAACCCAAAACGCACAGGTCCATATTTATACCCTCAGTATGTGGTGAGTGCATATGAATCGGCGATACAATTGCAGTATAAAAAAGCTGCCTCGAAACTACCTTGGGGAACACGTGCTAAAGGGAAAGACTTGATGATGCAAATCAGTATTGCCCAAGTGAAGAAAACCATTGATCGTGTGATCAGTGATAACTATGGTGAATTGCTCTAAATCTGCATAAGGAATATGCGTGAAAAAATATGTAACCGGTTTTTTATTTTCTCAAGATGCTAGCCACATTGTCTTGATTAAGAAAATAAATCCGCAATGGCAACATGGCCTATTCAATGGTATTGGCGGCAAAATTGAAGCTAATGAAGCCTCTGTCGATGCAATGGTCAGAGAGTGCGCTGAAGAAACCGGCGTGATAACTCAGCGTGATGACTGGCAATGTTTTGCCAATGTCTTTCGCCCTAATGGCTATGATGTAGATGTCTATTTTGCTCACTCTGACCTTGCCTTTAATGCCAAAACAATAGAGGCAGAAGAGATTCATATTATTAAAGTCACTGAATTGCCTGAAAATATTATTCCAAATTTACAATGGTTGATCCCACTGGCATTAGATACTCAGGCTGATTTCTCCACGCCCATCTGCATAAAAGAAAATGCTGAAAAGCGTTTAACTCCATAATTAGCTGCCCCGACATGAAGCTAAGTCTGTCTTGATTTAGATTATCCTACCCGCTAAATAGGCACTAATAAAAGAAGAAATAACATGATAAAAAGTCGTAAATTACACAAAATAACCGGTCTGATTTTAGTACTACCTATGTTGGCTTGGACAATCACCGGGCTGATATTTTTTATAAAACCCGGTTATCAAGGTGCTTACGAGCAACTTTCGATTAAAACCTATCCGTTAAGTGCTTCACTAGTGGTTATTCCAAAAAAAGAATGGCGAGAAGTGAGGCTAATTCACAGTATTTTAGGTGAACATCTATTAGTTAAATTGGATAACAAAACAGTGCATTTAGATCCCGTGTCGTTAGCGGTAAAAGCTATACCATCAGAGCAAGAACTGAAAACACTGCTGCGTGATGCTTTTAGCCGTAACAGCGAGCGCTATGGCGATATTTTAAGTGTTAATGGCTTAGCGGTGAAAACAACAACTGGCGTTGAGGTTAAACTTGATTGGGCTAACCTTAGGTTGAGCCAGTCAGGACAAGATACGCAGTTAATAAACCAGCTATACAAAATTCACTACTTACAATGGACCGGGCATCAAACTGTTGACCAATTTTTAGGTGTGTTAGGTTTAATCTTACTGATTTCATTAACGTTTTTAGGTGTTAGGCTGTATATCAAGAAGAAATAATCTATCGTGTCACGAGCTTAGTGCTAAGGTCGCTATTTTTCATTCATTTATAAGGATTTAATGTGAATAAACTCTTCATTGCAGGCATTTTATTAATGCTGGCACTATTCGGCAATACCGCTGAACTTATTGCAGATAAAAGTGTTCTGGCTGAAAAAAGTTGTTTTGGGCGTGATTTCGCTAATTATAATACCTGGCGAACGTTTATCAGTAATAAAATGGCGAAAAAAATAAAGAATGTTGATAGGCGGGCTAAGCGGTTAGCCAACTTTGAACACCAATTTACAGAAGCTGACTTTAATCGTTTTAAAGCTGAGCTTTCTTGTCGAAATTTTCAATATGTAGTTGATGGTATCAAAGTACAAGGTTTTATTATACAGCCCAAAAACAGCATCGAAAAATTGCCCGTATTGATTTATAACCGTGGTGGTAATGGCGATTACGGACGTGTGGTATTTGCCTCTATGATGCGTAATTTGTTTCCAGTTGCCGAACAGGGCTTTGTCATCATTGGTAGTCAGTATCGAGGCACCTTTAGCAAAAACAAAGGGGCTGATGATGAGTTTGGTGGCAAAGATGTTGATGATGTCATGGCACTGTTTAAGTTAATCCCCAATATCAACGGTGCGGATGCTGAGCGAATAGGTATGTTGGGTGCTAGCCGTGGTGGCATGCAAACATATTTAACCCTAAAGCAAACAGATCAAGTCAAAGCCATTGCAGTGATTGCAGGTAAATCAGATGCTATTGTTGGATTAAAACAGAGACCTAATATGGAAGCTGTGTATCGTAAGCGTGTTCCTAATTATGAACAAAATAGGCAAGCCGAACTTGAGAAGCGCTCTGTGCTTTATTGGCTTGATAAAATTCCCCAAGATTTACCCATTCTATTACTTCATGGTATGTCTGATGAACGGGTATCTGTTGAGCAGTCAATTACCTTGGCTGCAGCTTTAGAACAGGCAGGCATGCCTCATAAATTAGTGCTTTATCCTGGCGATGATCACGGGCTTTCGCAAAATAAAGCACAAGCGACACAGGAAATAGTCGCGTGGTTCGACAAGTATTTATAACTTGTATTACAAACGCTAGTTAAGAAGTTTTCTTAAGGCAGCCAGTGAGCGTAAAGTCGCTCCTTGATTTGCTTGCACGACTTTATAGCTGTTGTTCCCTAGTTGCTGAGCGTGATGTTCATCGGCAAATAAAGCCAGTACGTGATCTGCTATGGCTTGCGGCATATCTTCATTTTCATCGATTTGCACTATGCCGTGTTCAGCTTTTAGCTGGGTTAAAATTTCAATAAAATTACTCATGTTTGGACCCACTATTACTGGCTTTTTAAATAATGCTGGCTCTAATGGGTTGTGACCGCCAATATCACTAAAACTTCCGCCCATAGTGACAACATCAGCTAGCGCACATGCTGAGAGTAGTTCTCCTAGGGTATCTATAATCCAAACACTGGTTGATAAGGTTACTGCTTGCCTTTCACTGCGCTTGAGTACTGAATGGCCGGTTTCTTTTGCTAACTTAGTGACTTGTTGGAAGCGCTCAGGGTGACGAGGCACAATGACTAGTAGCGCATTGCTGTCTTGCTGCTTTATGTGTTCAAATGCTGCTAATGCCAATGCTTCGTCGCCAGGATGAGTGCTGGCAATAAGCCATATTTTACGTTGCTTGGTGATTAAACTTGCCAGTTCTTGTTGTTTCGCGGCAATGTCGTTATTTACGCTAATGTCAAATTTCAGATTACCTGATAATTCGCATCGTTCAGCGCTTGCGCCCATGGTGAGGTAGTTATCTTGATTGACTTGGCTTTGGGTTAATATTTTGTCAAAACGCTGAATTGTCGGCGTGATCAACCAAGTTAATTTTTGATAGCTATGCATTGATTTATTCGACAACCTTCCGTTGACTAATAGCAGTTTTATCCGCTTTTTTTGGCATTGAGCTATGATATTTGGCCATAGCTCGGTTTCCATAAAAATCATCGCTTTGGGTTTTAAACGTCTTAAAAATAATTGGCTAGAAAAGATATTATCCAGTGGCAGATAGCAGTGTTGTACTTTATCGGAAAATAACTTTTTTACCTGCGCTGAGCCAGTTGGGGTAAATGTTGTTACTGTGATCGGTAAACTAGCATCATTAATAAGTAATTCAGTGATGAAAGGTTTTAAGGCAATTACCTCACCGACGCTGGCGGCATGAACAATAATACCGCCGGGTTGTAGTGCGCTTGAAATGAAGCCAAGGCGTTCCAACAAACGTTGTCGATAAGCTTGATTATTAATCGAGCGTAGTAGTAACGCCACTAAAAGTAGTGGGGTCAAGAGTAAGAATAATAATCGGTATAAAACTAAAGCAAGGATAAAACGCACTTAGCGAGCTCAAAAGTCAGCAATCAATGTTGCAGAGTATACCTAATAAGTTGCTTAAAAAAATCAAGCAAGCTATAAAATAGCTAGGCTAGGTGTTTTTTAGTTATTTAAATTATAGATTTAAGTAGTCAGCAATATTGTTTTACTGGCAAAAGGATGTTCGAGAGAAGCTATGAAAGTGTTGAGAAAAACTAGACTGAATAACCTTAGCCATTTAATGCGACGATTGTTCGTTGCTTCGGCGGTATTTAGTGTTACACCGTTTTTGCTTGCTCAAGAGCTGGTTCAACAGACTGTGCAGATTACTACCGCTGATCAATTCAAGCTCTCAGCGCAGTTTTCCGCTGGTTCGCCAACTGCTGGCGGTGTGTTGCTCTTACATGATTGTCAGCATTCAACTATAGATTACCAGTCACTTTACGCGGCACTTGTCGAGCAAGGTGTGTTTGTTTTGGCGCTTGATTTACGAGGTTATGGCGGCAGTCAAAACGAAGTGTTTTCAGAGCAAAAAATTAGACAACAAAGCGATGACATTGTTAGTTATCAAGGCCAGTTAGCGGGCTTGATGTTACACTGGCAGAAAGACGTATTTACTGCTTTTAAATTTTTGCAACGCGCGATGGCTAATAATCAAGCCATTAGTATTGTGACTAATGGCTGCAGTAGCAATCAAGCGATATATTTAGCAGAGAAAATGGCTCTGAAAAGTGTGGTTATGATGGCACCAGAATTGAGTTACGGTGATAAAGAGCAATTTAAACACTTAACTGATATGCCAATATATTTGATCAGCACTAAACATCAAACCGAAGCTATGCTAAATGCGCGAGAATTGTTTGACTGGAGCGGTGATAGTCAGTCTGTTTTACAAATATTTAAGGGTAACGCGTCAAGCTATCAGTTATTAAAACAGCAGCCGTACTTGCATGAACATATTGCTATTTGGCTGAAAGACACACTGAATGAGTAACTAGCGTTCAAATATAGTATCAAGAATAATAGAAGAGTTTGTTCTTGCTACCCCTTCTAAAGAGCAGACCATGTTCAGTACTTCACTTAATTTTTCTAAGGTGCTGGCCTGTATGGTGACCAATAAATCGTACTCACCACTGATTGAATATATATGACTAATTTGATGTACCTTTCTCAAGGCTAAGCAAATAGTTTTTCGCAGGTTAGGGTTTACTTTTAATGAGACATTCGACGAAATTAAGCCACTGGTATATGCACTGCCTAAAACCACACTGTAGCCTTCGATAACATTATTGTTTTCAAGCTTGTTTAATCGGTTTTGAATTGCGGTTCTAGAAACGCCTGTTGCCCTCGCTATATCAGAAACACTAGCGCGTGCATTGAGTCGTAATATTGAAAGCAACTCTTCATCTTTTTCGGTTAACAAGGATATTCCTGAATTCAAGAAAGCAAAACACAGCATTTATAGTACACTTTGACATATATATATGTCAATTTGACTATAAAAAATAGCGATTCATCAAGTAATGTCACTTTGCTTATCTGGTCATCTAGGATGATAATACGTTTAATGCAAGACCCTAACTTTTTAAGGAATTACCGTGACCGATTCTGCTAGCACTAATAATTTTTATGCCCATTTAACGACGCAAATAAACCAAGTTAAAGAAGACGGTTTATATAAAGCGGAACGTATAATAACGACAGCCCAGCAACCACAAATTGCGGTAAATACCGGTGAAGATGTGGTGAACTTTTGTGCGAATAACTATTTAGGTTTAGCCAATCACCCTGCGTTAATTGCTGCCGCTAAAGAAGGCTTAGACGAGCATGGTTTCGGTATGGCTTCAGTACGCTTTATTTGTGGTACACAAGACATCCATAAAACATTGGAGCAAAAGTTAAGTAAATTCTTAGGCATGGAAGATACCATTTTGTATTCTTCGTGTTTCGATGCCAATGCGGGTTTATTTGAAACCTTATTAGGCCCTGAAGATGCCATTATTTCAGACTCTTTAAACCATGCGTCAATTATTGACGGTGTGCGTTTATGTAAAGCAAAACGTTTTCGTTATGCAAACAACGATGCCGCAGAACTTGAAGCGCGCTTAATTGAAGCTGACGAAGCTGGCGCACGTTTTAAGTTAATTGCCACTGACGGTGTGTTCTCAATGGATGGCGTTATCGCAAACTTAAAAGCTGTTTGTGACTTAGCGGATAAATACAATGCCATGGTAATGGTTGATGATTCACATGCGGTTGGTTTTGTTGGTGAGCAAGGCCGTGGTAGTCATGAATATTGCGACGTAATGGGCCGTGTAGATATTATTACCGGCACCTTGGGTAAAGCCATGGGTGGCGCTTCTGGTGGTTATACTGCCGCTAAAAAAGAAGTGGTGGAATGGCTACGTCAACGCTCGCGTCCTTACTTATTCTCTAATTCATTAGCGCCCGCCATCGTTAATGCGTCTATCAAAGTTATTGATTTACTTGCTGATGGTGATGAACTACGTAAAACCTTAAAAGACAATGCGGCTTATTTTAGAACACAAATGGAAGCAGCAGGCTTTACTTGTGCTGGTGCAGATCACGCCATTGTGCCAGTCATGCTAGGTGATGCGAAAGTGGCCAGTGCCATGGCTGATCGCTTACTAGCTGAAGGCATTTATGTTATTGGTTTCTCATTCCCTGTTGTACCAAAAGGCCAAGCGCGCATTCGTACACAAATTTCTGCCGCACATACGAAAGCTGAATTGGATAAAGCGATTGAAGCCTTTATTCGTATTGGTAAAGAAATGAAAGTGATTGAGGGTTAATAATGAAAGCTTTAGCAAAATTAAAAGCAGAACCAGGTATTTGGATGACTGACTCACCTAAGCCTGAGTTAGGACATAATGATCTGTTAATCAAAATTAAAAAAACCGCTATTTGTGGTACCGATATTCATATTTATAACTGGGATGAATGGTCACAAAAAACTATTCCAGTACCTATGGTTGTTGGCCATGAATATGCCGGCGAAGTGGTCGGTATTGGCCAAGAAGTGCGTGGCTTTGCTTTAGGCGATCGCGTTTCAGGCGAAGGGCACATTACCTGTGGCCATTGTCGTAACTGTCGCGGTGGTCGTACGCATTTATGTCGTAATACGGTTGGTGTTGGGGTAAACCGTGAAGGTTCATTTGCTGAATATCTGGTTATTCCAGCCTTTAACGCCTTTAAATTACCGGATGAAATTTCTGATGATTTAGCGGCTATTTTTGACCCGTTTGGCAATGCAGTACATACCGCGTTATCATTTGACCTTGTAGGTGAAGACGTGTTGATTACCGGTGCAGGTCCTATCGGTATTATGGCGGCGGCCGTAGCAAAACATGTCGGTGCCCGTCATGTGGTGATTACTGATGTTAATGAGTACCGACTAGGTTTAGCCCGTAAAATGGGAGCAACCCGTGCAGTTGATGTTAGTAAAGAAAAACTTGCTGACGTGATGAAAGATTTAGGTATGACAGAAGGTTTTGATGTCGGTATGGAAATGTCGGGTGTGCCAATGGCGTTTACTGACATGCTCGCCAGTATGAATAATGGCGGAAAAATAGCCATGTTAGGTATTCCTGGGCAAGATATGGCAATTGACTGGAGCCAAATTATTTTTAAGGGTTTAACGATAAAAGGTATTTACGGCCGTGAAATGTTTGAAACCTGGTATAAAATGGCCAGTTTGATTCAATCAGGCTTAGATTTAACGCCAATTATCACTCATCACTTTAATGTTGATGATTTTCAACAAGGTTTTGATATCA
>OJDR01000183.1_pt1 | contig 18921 bp, 15 predicted proteins | sample 1593081 | NCBI WGS metagenome assembly OJDR01 (sample SAMN05416873, study PRJEB24817) | seawater metagenome | isolation source: Sea water | place: Canada:Atlantic | collected 2013-11
TACCCAATCGAACATCCAATGGCATATCGCCCACTTCAAATGAGCCGTATACAAATGCATCTAAAATGGTTGCGCCTTTAGCTTTGGAAAGATCATCAAAATCAGAGTCATCTAAGGCTGTGGCCGTATCATCATTAAATTGAAGCGGCGCACCATTTACACCGTTATTCGCAGTGGTCGGCGTATGTCCGTATTCAACTGCATTATTATCTAAAGCTGAATCATACCAATATTTACCACGGACAAAACCACCGTAGTTCTGGTAGTTAAATTGTAAGTCATGGCTGCCTTTAACTATTTGTGAAAAAGCATCACCATTTTTATAATTTCGATCACCATCATCACTGTTACCTTGAGCGCCAGTTATAACTTCCCCCTGATCTTCAACGCGCCAGCTAGACCCCATGGTAATTTGCGAATCAAAGCTGCCTTCAATTTGTCCCAAATTAAATTCAGCACCCTGTGCCTGAGCCGCCATTAACAATGGAATGGCTAAAGCCAAATATTTTTTACGACCTAGAAACTGATTGGGTTTTTTCGTCATGGTATTCCGCCGTTTTATTTTTATTGTTTTAAACTGGTTTTAAGTTTGATTGATTTTTTTTGTTTTTATAAATGCAACCTAACCTATTGCCGTATTAAATTGACACAAGCAAAAATTGCACACAATAGACATTGTCATAAACCCCTTGGCCATAATCACAATATCACCCCTAGTGAGTAGTCGTGAATGGCCATACAGATCTAGTCAATTATTCTTATGTAATTTTTAGATACAAACGGACAGATTTCTAAAATTTATGTAATTCATAGACACGTAAAGTTACATAAAGTTACATATTGAAAGTGAGATGTGATGCACTACACTTTATGTAGTCATGCCAATTACAGGGAGTATAAAATGGCAAATAAAGACGAACGTCTCATTAACCGTGGTCCCCGTGAAGACGATGAAGAAGAAACCAAGCCAGAACCTTTTTATAAAAGCAGCACTTTTATATTAGTACTAAAAATTAGTTTATATTTTGGCGTAATCAGTGCACTTCTTACTGGCATGATTTTAACCAATTTACGTTTGGGCACATTAGAAGAACGCATTGCCACCACTCTTTCCACGTTTAAAACTCTCACTGAACAACAAGAAATTGTGGTCACCAATTTAAAGCAACTTACCGACTCCCATAAATTGTTGGAAAAACAAGTGTCTACTTTAGATTTAGAATCTTCCAAAGGTGAGTTAAGTACCGCGCTTAAAATATTGGAAACACAAAGTAAAAATATCGATAAGCAATTGGCCGTCACTCGCAATGGCATGGTCAGCCTTGCTAGAATGGTGAAAGGTAGTCGCGTATGGCAAGAGGATTATAAAGGCCAATATAAGAGTTTATTTGACGCCAACAAAGTCCTCAAAGCGGAAATAAAATCCTTACGTGGTGTTCAAGAAACCGATAAACCGGAGTTCCGCTATTTAGAAATGGACTTTTAAAGCAGCTTTCCCCCTGCCACACCTTAAAGACTTCACATCACCACTGGCCCCAAATAACTGGGGCTACTTCTTGCCTTAATAATCCCTTAACAGTTTGTTAAACTGCCCCCATGAATAAAAGCGCCATTAAGGTAAATGATTTGAAACTAGGTGACGTAATAATACAAAGGTGGTCAGGGGATAACTTTCGAGCAGTGAATAAGTTTTATCGCTCTCAAAAGCATAAAGGCAGCGCCAGTGGCGATGAACAAGTCTTTGTTATTTTTCAAGATGAAGACGTCATTGCAGCGGTTCGACTCGTCCCCCACGAAGGTTACTACTGGTTACGCAGCCTTTATGTAAAAACAGAATTAAGAGGGCTGCAACTGGGCAGCCTATTGTTAAAAGCCGTTCATAACAGCATAAATGATCCAATCTACTGTTTCCCTTACGATCATTTGTTGGCCTTTTATAAAGCGTCTGGCTATGAAGTGCTAGCAGTAGAAGACACTCCTGAGGCTCTGCAAGACCTATATAAACGCTACAGCCGCAAAGGCACCGCTATTATCAACATGGGCATACACCTTTCTAAATAAATTTAATTGGAACAATCTAAGTATATCTATAGCTATTAGCTATTCTAAACAGGCAATAGTGGCAAGATTGACCATAGTGACAGCCAACTGTTTTCTTTTGTCATTCACAATATAGAAGTGGGCCGTTAAAATGCGCCCCACAATAATTAGCTGCTTTCCACTATTACCACACTGAGCCTACCATGAGCAAAAAGAACCGTTTAAACACCGTTGCCACTAAGCTTCAAAACCTGCCTGATTTCATCAGCGGTTACGCCATGAGTAAAATTTTTGGCCACACCATTAAATATGCTGGCCATTCTGGGGTTCGTTTTGAAAAATTAACCGAACATGAATGCATCGTTAGCATTCGTAATAAAAAGAAAATTCAAAACCACATTGGCGGTGTACACGCCATTGCCATGGCCTTAATTACCGAAACAGCCACCGGTTTTGTATTTGGTATGAGTGTACCTGATGATAAATTACCGCTCATTAAATCAATTAAAATTGACTACGTAAAACGCTCCACAGGTGACATGCGTGCCGTTGCTAAACTAAGCGATGAACAAATTAAGTTCATTCAAAGTCAAGAGCGAGGTGAAATTGTAGTAGAAGTGACTATTACCGATGAGGCGAACGTTGAGCCCATTAAAGCTGAAATGACATGGGCGTGGACATCTAAAAAGCGCTAAGGCGCCAATAAAAAATGTGAATAAAAACCAGCTTGGTTTTTATTCACGAACCACTACAGACTATTTTGCTGAGCCATGTATTCACGGCGCTTAGACTCGCCATTGATATACACTAACCATTGATTTGCCGATTTTCTCGAGCCTTCAAACTCCTTGGCTTGTGTAAATACCTTCTTGGCTTCATGCAAGTCATTTAAGTTAAACAGTATTAGCCCTTTTAGCACCAGTGCATCTTCAACATTGTTAAACTGCTCATCCACAAGGGCGCTGGTGACATTTTTTAACGCTGCCTCCCAGTCTTGTCGTTCGGTATAGATCTGTGCCAATTTATAAAAATCTTTTCCTCGCTGGGTTAAATTCGCCGCTTGGCCCATTACTTTAATCGCTTGATCATATTCTTTGGCAATCATAAAAGCATCACCTAGTAGTGAAAGGTTCTTACCATTTTCCTCTACTATTTTAGATTTCATGCCATCAATAATAATTTGCGCCGATTGATAAGGCACATCTAACGCTAACATGGCTTGGGCTAGACTAATCACCTGGCTTTCATTGCTTAATAAAGATTGATCGTAAGCAGTTTGTAAAACCGATAACTCTTTTTCTGGCTTACCCAATTCATTGTACACCGCCGATAGTTGCAACCAATATTGTGATTTAGGGTAAAGCGTTATTAATTCCTTTAAGGTGCGTTCCATAGAAGAAAAGTCTTTATTATTAAAATAGATAGCACGCTCAACCAACAGCCAATTCTCTTTTGGTTTTTTACCCTTATCTTTTACAAGCTTAATGGCTTTTTTAATATCAGGCAGCGCTTGTTTGTAGTGCTTAAGTTGATATTGCATTTGAGCACGTAATACATAAGCTTCGGGACCGGGTTTATCTTTAACTGCAAACCATTTATTAAGTGAGGTTAATGCATTTTGGTATTTTTCCTGAACAAGGTACAACTTAGCTAAACTGTAAAGCGTCGTTTGTTCTATGCTAATGGGTAACTTTTTAGTGCTTAATACTTGATTGTAAGCCTCGATGGCTTGGGGGTAATTCTCCTGATTAAAATGAACATAAGCGGTCATATTCCACGTCATGGCTATTTCATAAGAATTACGGCGAATTTTACCCACCGCGGCCAATACTTCTAATGCCTCATTATATTTCTTGTTATCACTTAGCTCACGAGCACTGTCGAGTTTTTTAAAGATCTTAGCGCGCATAGTTTGCGCACGCCTAACCTTTCTTTTACTCTTTTTAATTTCTTTATCTGCACTAGTTGTTTGTTTTACTTGTTCAGCATGGACCTGTGAAATGGACGTAACCATCAACCCAAAAGAGCAGATCATGGAAACAACCAAAGCACTTAATGTAGGTGCTATACATTTTCTATTAAGCATAAATGGTTTCATGATCAGCCTCTCTTCTTGCTGCTTTTATCCAACTCAAAGCGAATGATATTACGTACACCTGTCACTTGTGTAGCAATACCATCTGAAATTTTTGGTTTATATTTGAATTTCTTGGCAGCATTAATGGCAGCACGATTAAAAATATTCGCAGGCTCTGCTTCAATAACTATGACATCTTGTACTGCGCCTAGTTTATTTACCGTAAACTCAACCACCACATAACCTTCAATGCCTTTTTGAGCAGCTCGCCTAGGGTATTGAGGCGCGACTTTAACAATGGGCAAAAACTCACCATCACCGCTACTGCCTGTTAAACCTGAATCAATCGATAAGTCTGTAGACATATCCAAAGCTCCCATACCCAAATTATTAGTGGCCGTACTTTCCATACTCGGCTTTTTCATTTTAGGCTTAGGGGGCTCCACTTTTGGTACAGGTGGTTTATTGGGTTTTCTATTTTTAGTTTGCACATCATCATCTTGTGTGACGTGCACAAATTCTACCAAACGCCCCATGTCGTTTTCTTCAATGACCGATCCTCCCGAGGAAATCAATCCTTGCATCATGAGCGCCACTAAAAACGTCACCGATAACGCGGCCCCCATTGCCATACCCCAACGTGGCATGGCTCCTACAGATAGGCTTGCCATATTTAAGGCTCCTGCGTCGCCAGTGAAACATCATAAATACCCGCCTGACGCGCTGCATCCATGACCGCTACTAGAGTTTTTGTTTTGGCTTCTTCATCAGCTTGCACCACCACAGTTCCTTGAGGATTCTCTGCATGCAAACGCTCAATGTTGGCGCGCACTTGAGTAATTTCTACTTTACGTTTGTTTATCCATACTTCACCGCCTTCACTAATGGCGATTAATATATTGGCCTTAGGTTTGGCTGAAGTGGTGGCCGCATCAGGGCGATTCACTTCAATGCCCGACTCTTTTACAAACGATGCCGTTACGATAAAAAAGATCAGCATGATAAACACTACGTCTAGCATTGGGGTGATATCAATTTCACCTTCTTCCGCTTCAGGCGTCAGGTTTTGAAATCCGCGTCTCATATTGAATGTCCTTTTTTTAATTAACTTTTCTAAAATTAATTTTAATTGTCAGTTTATGATCAGAATTAATGATCGAAAGTTAATTTGTCTTCAAGGTGCGCTTTTTGACGTCGCACAAAGCGTTGAATCATGGAAATGGCAAATACACCAGTTAGCGCACCTACCATGCCCGCCATAGTAGGAATGGTGGCCTTGGAAATACCAGATGCCATGGCACGAGGGCTGCCGTTACCGAAAAAAGCCATCACATCAAATACTTCTATCATGCCGGTGACGGTGCCCAATAAACCAAACAGTGGGCACACCCCTACTAACATTTGTATGGTGCGCGTATTGGCCTCTAAAGCCATTTCTACTTTAGCCACCAAGTCGTAACGTATTTGATGAGCCTGCCAACTTTTGCGCTCTAAGCGGGTTTCCCATTCGTTAACTGCGTTCGCTAGCATGGTTTTATGTGAAAAACTAAAATAAGCCACACGCTCTAAAATAAAAAACCAAAGTAAGAGAATGATGCCTAATATTGCCAGCACCACGTCGCCGCCGCGCTCGGTAAACAAATATACCTGTTCGAAAGCGTCGTTAAACATGAGTTAGGCCGCCTTTGCAAAATGTTGCTGCTCAGCTTTACGGGCCAATATTCCGGTGGCCCGCTCTTGTAGAATTTGAATTAATTCTCGGCTCTTGTTATTGGTCATGGTATGTAAGAACACACAAGGTATGGCCGCCACTAATCCAAGTACAGTGGTGATTAATGCTTGTGAAATACCGCCCGCCATTAACTTAGGGTCACCGGTGCCAAACAAGGCCATGGTTTCAAACACGTCGATCATGCCGGTTACGGTACCTAACAGCCCCAATAAAGGTGCCACTACCGAAATGATTTTTATCCAATTAATACCTCGGCTTAATTTCGGTATCTCAGCCGATATGGCTTCACCTAAATGCAACTCTAAGGTTTCTGTATCGGCACTGGCATTTTTTTGGTAAACAGCCATGACCCGCCCTAAGCCATTTTTATCACTGGGTGTTTCGTCATTCATTTGCTTTTTAATACGATTCGCTTCGGCTGACAAAATAGTCATACGAATACAAGCTAGTAAAATACCAATTACAGCTAAAGCTAGGATGATGTAGCCCACTACGCCACCTTGAGAAATGCGCTCTGTTAAACCGGCAGACTGCCCCATTATTTGCAGCAACTGACCACGACTAGGGTCTATCCAGAAACCATTTATACCTTCTTCAGAATTTTCCAGTTCTAAAGCTGGACCGTTATAACGAGAGCCTGGTTGTTGATCTAATTCAACGAGCTTTTTCGCTTCAACATCCCAAATTAAGTATTGACCACCCGATACAACATTAAAGCCCCCCACACGAACCACATTCTTTTCAGTGGTTTGGCCGTTTGGCGTAACCACTTGCGCAGAATATTCACTCACGGTGCCGGATAGGGTCATTTCCCTTTGCATTTCGAACCAAAGCTGCTCTAAGTTATCAATGGAAGGCAACTGAGACGATGATCCTGCCACTTTAATTAAATCGGTTAAGAATGCCTCGCGATTAGATACTTGCGAACTGATCACTGACGTTTCAAATAAACCCTTAGTGTCACCGGCCACTTGTTGCAACACACCAAACATTTCTTTTAATGTGCCTAAGCGGTTTGTTAAACGCTCTTGTGCAAGGGAAAGCTGCTCTTCATTTTTAGCAAAAGTTTTTTCTTTTAATTCACTTTCGTTTTCCAATTTTGTACGGGTATCAACGGCGTCACTTAATAACCGCTCTTGATCAAACTTGGCAATATTAAAACGCTTTAAGCGACTCGTTGCTTCGCGATTATCTCTGGCTTGGCCTTGCTTTACCAAAGAAAGCAATTCATCCATATTTAAAGCTGACTCTTGTGCAGCGTGAACTGGATTTAATAAACTAACGGTAACAAAAGAGGCCGCTAGAATCTTAGCTGAGAAGGTTTTAGCCAAGGCTAGTTTAGAGAAATTCATTATTTGATCTCCTTATTGGCCACAGTGGAAACCACAGTAGGCGCAGCCAGAGGAATTTTAATTAAATCAGGAGCCGTTTGTTCACGTGCGATACGAATGCCTTTAATGACATTACTTTTAAAAATAGGGTCCAAATCTTGCCATTGCCTATCTGTGTTATTCCACACACCTAGCTCTTTTGCATCTAGGGTTTTATAACTCAACGCGATACGGCCAGTACGTAAGAAATCCACTTCACGTACCTGCCCGTTAATATCTAGCTCACCTCGGTACGATTCAATGGTTCGCCCATAATCCAGTTCTGTTTGATAGGCTGCCATGACTTTGCGATATTTTTCAGCAACGGTGACATCAGAGCGCCCCATCATGCTTTTAAGATTAGCGACTCGTTCTTGGCGTTCGGATTTTAAAAATGGCACATCGGCCTTCACGAATTGATCAATGGCATCAATCATTCGTAACATTAAAGGGGTAATTTGACGCTCAATAATGGTCACTTGACGAATGCTTTCATCAATTTTATAAAGCTCTTCATCCTGAGCGGTTAACTGTTTGTCTAACTGTTCAATATACACCTGTAAACCATCTACCTGCTTGGTTACGGCACGGTATTCCCTTTGGGCTTGTTGGGTAGTGGCATCTACGTTATCTACTTTTTTCTGCTGAGCTTGGGCCTTATCTATTCGATTAACCCCTTGATTGATAGAATCATCCATATTCGCGGCATTAGCGGTTAACGCATTGGCGCAAAGAATGGCACCGGCTAACAAGTACTTTTTGTTAAATGTATGCAGCATATTTGTCCCCTCAAAATTCAGTTACTTCACTTGAAAGTAAGCAATACAATTACGATTTATGGATTGGCAAGATACGCGGCTTATATGACAAAAAAATTACATGACAGATAGGTTTCAGTTTTTTTTCATTTACATGAAAGGGCTGTGACACGAACATGACAAAGATATTACAAGGGGATTACAGAAGTGTTACAAGCTAAACAATTAGCCTTTAAAAATGGCTTAAGCGACGGTTAAATCGCTCAGAATTGGGTTGGAGGTTTACTAAAATTTAATTACTGCCATACACGCGAGGCCGCTCATAACGCATGAAACCTGATTTTTCTTCCGCTTCAATGGTAGCGGCTTCGTGGCTAAAGTGCTTTGTACGTAATTCATTTAAGCGCTGCTGAAGATCGGCCCCTTGAAAGTTAACCGCTAATTGATCTCGCTGGGCCATATATTGATAGCCATTTTTCCAACGCAGCTCTTTTGCTGCATCTTGCTTGGCTAAATCAGCAATGCTGCTTTCGGTATAACCCAGTTGTCGGCGACTTTTTGCCAATGCCTGTTGGCGATCCAGAGGGGGCATATTTTCCAAATCTCGCTGAACACTCTCTAATCTAAAATACATATTGGCCAATAAGCCTTTATTAATTAATAGTGATTGGGGAGTATCAGAAAATTGCTCTTCTATAGTCGTTTGTAAAATATACAAACGTTCACTCATATCAATATCATGACTGTCATTCAATGACTTTAAAGTTTGCTGCACTACTTGCTGCTTATATTCTTGTTGGTTAATTTCTTTGTCCCATAGCTCATGGGCTAAATCTGAAAATATTTCATAACGCTTTGCCCATAATAGGCCATCACGTTCTAACACATCCATATCATTTAAACTTAACCTATTTTCACTAAGCCAAGCATCGTAAATATTTAAATTATGAATTAATGCCAGTATATTGTCTGATTGAACTTGGAAAGCTTGGGTAATGATATATTCGAAAATGGCTACGCCATCTTGAGGGTAACGCTCTAGTATAAAGTTTCGCAAATCTTTAAAACTGGCCTGTATATTTAGCAAATGAATTTCATAATCGTGTTTTTGTTTTAATTTCTTTACCATTTCATTAATAAATTCAAGATACTCTGGATTCCCTAACCAATTACTCCCAGTAACCTTTATTTTATTAATATTGTGAGACGGCAATGATCCATTATTGTTTTCTGTTTTGGATTCTATCGCTAAATTAAAGTCATCACCATAAAATGCATTATCATAGGAAAAGTATATAACGCCTGAAACTAATACCGTGATAATTAATAGCGATTTATGATTTATTATTTTTTTTAGATGCATAATGACGCTTTCCTAACTTCCTATTCTTGAGGTCCAGTACTTTACACATTACGCTTGAAATTTTATGAGAAAACACCTAAAAGAATGACCCATATAAAATGGGCCATTCAATATTAACTTATCATAATATTTTTTATAAAGCGTTTTGCAAATGTGGCCATAGCAAATCAGCCAAAGTGCGCGAACCTTCCTCTGTTGGATGGATATTATCCCACTTAACATGGGCCGCTGGAATATAACCACGAGGGTCAACGAAGGTACAGTTGGCAGTACTATTACTACAGGCTTCGCCTAACCTTTTCGCACCATAAGTTAATGCACCTTCTAAGTTAGCATTACCACGGGGCAACTCGTAATAACCAAGGAAGATTACCTTTTCAACTCCATCGTTATCCATGGTATTAATTAAGTTAACCGTATCCACATAAGTGTCATCCACCAGGTTACGACAGCTACTTGAAATGCTCCAACGCCACCAATGTGTACGACATCCATAAGGGTCCAATAAAATTGCAGGAATTAAAATATCGTTACCACCACCGTCCATTACTACTGTAGCAATATTGGCATCGGTAGATTTAGCATCGCTGTACTGCTGAGTAACAGAAGTAGCAATGGCACCACCGGCTATTTCAGCACCTGACTGAGTATAGTTTCGGAACGTTTGTCCCGCTTCTTCTTCTAAGAAGCGTTGAATGTCTCCTGATAAGTCAAATATAGAATCTCCTACGGTAATCACATCGTTGCGATCGGCATCCTCTACATAGGCATTACCTCCACAGGCAACAAGCAGTGAAAAGGCTGCACCGCTAGCGGCCAATTTCAGCATGCGAAATATTGATTGATTTAGTTTCATAGTTCCCTCTTTTATTATTTTTCATGAGTGAAGTAACGAAGCCTAATATTAGTAAACAGAGTGTTGGCTAACTGGCGTTCGGGTTAGTAGATACTAGTTCAAGCTTTGGAATATTAAGCGTTCGGAAAACGAACGTTTATCAATATTCGTGCGCATTTGGTTAAAAAGTCTTATTTCGTCCTAGGATTTCAGCGAGTCTTTAGTAGTATTACGCCAACACAGCAACAAAGTGTTAAAAATACGTTACAGGATGTCGTGTATTTAGTAGAAGTATACAAAATAAAAAAATAGAAACGCGAACAAGCGTTCATTTATACAATAACTATAAAAATAACAGGCCCACAGAAACCTTCTAATAAAGCCCACACTTTATTTCTGTTTGGACCAGGGCGAGCACATTCTTATGTTTAGTGATATCTATTTTAGGTTATTGCTTGATGTGATGGATAAAGATCCTAACATTCAGTATACCCCTAGCAGATCAAATAAAGATTCAGAAGATCCAACGGTCACCTCTGTTAAATATTATGGGCAACTCATCAGCAGTGCTTATAAACAAAACCCAGGCTCTAATATCGGCCTTGTATTTGGAAAACACATGTCACCCATAAATGGTTGTGACTTTTCTAGGCTGCTCAGTACTGCCCAACAGGTAGGTCAATGCTTTAATTTACTGGTAAATCAATATCACACCTTAAACTTGAAATTGTTTCCCATACTCCACACGCATAAAGGCAGAGTGAGTATTTCCATAGTTTTCCCTTATCAAAACGAAAACAATGAAGACGAAACCCGTTTTTGTAATGAAACATTTTATTCTTACTGCTTAAATTCTCTAAGAGCTCTGATAGATAACAACATCAATCCATTACGGGTGCATTTGAACTTCTCTAAACCCTTGTATGCAGACCAGTTGGAAGCATTGTTTCGCTGTCCCATTGTTTACGATTCGCCTATTTCTATGATTGAGTTTTCAGAGGACATCATGACCCGTGAATTACCCAGCTGGAATAAAAGCCTGCATGAGGTGTATTTAAGTCGAGCACAGGAATCTTGGAAGGCCGTGAAACGTCTGCAAAGTTTTCGTTACCGAGCCGTGACCATTTTAATGACCCAAGCACCCAATGGATTCAACGGTCAATATTTAGCCGAGGAAATGAGCATTTCCATTCGCGGGTTACAAAAGCGCTTAAGCGCCGAAGGAAGTTCTTTTTCACATATATGCCAGCTGGCAAGGCGAGAATTAGCAAAGGTATGTTTGTTTCAATTACAACTTAACTTAGAGGACACAGCATTCACTTTAGGCTTTCAAACTCAGGCGAGTTTTAGGCGTTTTTTTAAGGGGCAATTTTCTATGGGGCCTAAGGAGTATTTAACAAAACACGCGATAATGAATAATACCGAAACCGCTCAAGTCATTTAAATTTTTTTACATAAAAAACGGCACTCTTGAGTGCCGTTTTTAATTTCTACCTTAACTAATAGAAATTAATTAAGGAGCAGTCCCATCGATTTCTTTAGATGCAATGTTTGCGGTTACTGCAACATTGTAAGCTAGGTTATCGTTCAGTACTGTTGTTGCTGTTTCAATGTTATCAACTGTGATATCAATTGGCGCATCGTTAGTGTCCTTTCCAACACCTACTGCTGAATTACACAATCCATACACATTTACAAAAGCATCTTGGGTGGCAGCGTAAGAAGTTAAAACATTAACATCCTTGATGTATACACAGTTGCGGTAATCACCTAAGAAAAGCATGTTGAAAAATTGACCTTCAGAACCATCTTTTAAGTGAATACCATCACCTAGAGTTAGAGCTTCCGCCGCATCTAGAGAGGCAATGGCTGTTACATTGGCTACCGTAGGATTAGATTCTTGGTAAGCACTTTCAGCAGCGTCTCCCTTAGTATCCAACTCAAAGGCATGGTATTTACCGGCACCAGAAGCTTGGTTCTGAGTTTGAATAATCAATGCATACTGAATATTACCTACGTAGCCTTCATCCCAGTCAATAGAGTCATCTTTAATGGAAGTCAGTACTAGGTGCTTAAGATCAGCCGCACCACCCCAAAGCTCAATGCCATCATCGATGTTATTGTGAACTTGAATGTAATCCAGGGTAGTTCCATAACCGACGCCCATGAAGCCAATGCCATTTAATTCATCATCACTCTGTAATGTTTCACCTGCTTCAGCCACAACCACATACTGTAAAGAACCTGAACTATCAGCATTGTCAAAACCACCAAATGTTCCAGAGTCCCCTTCACCATCAATATTACAAATAGTATTTACAGTTGGGTCGCCACAGTTATTATCATATCCAAAGCCCTGCAATACTAAACCGCCCCATTCGCCAACACCGTTATAGGTATTGGTCGCTTCACCAGCCATAACAATTGGCTGTGCTTCGGTGCCGACCGCATTAATTTTAGCGCCACGGGTGACCACTAATGAAGATTTTGAAACGTTATGAAAAATAGTCCCAGCTTCAACGGTTAAGGTTACATCGCGAACTGCATTATCGGTAGATGTTAGAGAACGATTACCATCACCCACGTTTACACGGGCATCTAGGCTCCAAACCACATCATTACTCAATGTTAAGTTTTCTAATACAGAGCCTGTAAGGATACATTTTTCAAATACTTTACCATCAAGTGTTACATCTTGATTAGCGTTAACAATTTGATAAGTACCCGCGCCCGTTGGACAATCAGCAGCAGGGGTTATTCCCGCCATGCTTGGTGTGAAGGTGACGTTTGAATCAAAGCTTGTAGCTGTAGCGGTAGACACTTCAATAGCAGCGGCCGTAGTTGGGATGCTGCCATCGAGTGCAAAGTCCCACCATGCTGTGGCGGCTGCTGGATCGACTGCACCCACATAAGTCGTTTGATCAAATGTAAAGTTTGGGTTCGCACTGATATTGCCGTTAACTTCACCGCTGCGGCCACTGCCATCAGAGTCACTGCTGCTACTGCTACCACACGCTGCTAGGCCTGCTGCCATGACTGCTACTGCAAGACTTTTTACTAGAAATTTTTCCATTTTATTTCTCTCTTTTTAATAATACAGTTTTTTATTTACGGGTTTCAGATTAAACAATTTTTATTACAGTTTGGTTAAAACAGGTAAGAAACACCCATTTTAAATTCGATTCCAGGCTTATATTTTTTAGCCATTTCTCCACCTTGTTCATGCTCAACTTCTGCATCTAACAAATTTTTAATTGAAGCTTTAAAGTCTAATTCATCCATAATTATGGGCTGCTTGAAATTGACATCCAAAACGGTTCTGGCCAGCTTCATTTCATCACCAATCAGCGGGTCTGCTGACACCGCATGTAAGCTTTCACCGGTATGATTTATTACCAGAGTGTATTCACGACCAGATTCATACTCATCTATTGAAACTTGCATATTCGCTAACAATTCAGGCTGCCCTTGTAATTGTCGTTTCTTCACAAAGTTTCCAGAGTCATTGTATATTTCAATTTCTGTATCAAAAAATGATGCATTGGCTGAAAGACGCATACTCATGTCAGTAAATTCAAAGTCTTTACTGGCAGCAAGTTCCACTCCCTCTGCAAAAGAATCGCCGTTATTCTCAAATGAATAGATTACGGTAGTAGATCCCCCGATATAATCCGCATTTCGTTCAATGGCCCCTTCAAAATCTTTTCTAAAAATCGCTAAGCTGGCACTTTCAGTATCAGAAAAATAATATTCAATTCGTAAATCTAAATTATCAATATTTGCAGACACTAGTTTTTCATTGCCCTTATAAACATCTCCACTGACTGTATCCGTAAATTGGGCTGGAGCGACCTCACGAAAATCAGGGCGATTAATCGATTCGTAATAGGCGAAGCGAATTTTAAAGTCTTCAAATGGGGTAACTGATATATTCAGCGTGGGATAGATATCGTCATCCTCTATAGTCGCTTCCTTTAATTCTCCTGTAACAGGATCTGTTGAGGTTTTAATTTTCATTGAACTATCCTCTAACCGTACCCCAGCTTCTATTTTGAATGAATCAAACCACTCCAACGATGGAGTGATAAATATAGAGTTGTTATCCCAAGTCCCGGTATAAGATGCCTTGTAATCACTTAGTGGAATCACAGCGAAGTCATCGTTTGATATTGAGTCATCATTGATTACATCACTGATATTTTGTTCATTTTGATACTCATCAGGAATCGTGCCTTCCTCATTCGTTAATTCATAATTAAATGCAGAAGTACTGACGTCTCTATCGCGGCTAAGTACGCCAACCCCTGCGTTCAATCTTATTTGAAACTCATCCGTTTCGAATAATTGAATATCTCCACCTATCTGAAAATCAGTGGCATCATCTTCTAACTTAGTAAAATTACGTTGAGGACTGGTATTCATATCAATCGTTGTAAGAGCTGTTTCATCCTGAGCCAGTGGGTTAAAGCTGCCATCAACCGCAATATCGTTATCATTATTTAGTGTGTAGGAACGGCTGTCTGGCGCATCTAATTTGGCTTTAGCAAAAGTGGCTCCCCATTTAAAGTGCCCATCTAATAAATCAGGTGTATCCAAATCACCAGTGAATTGCTGCATAAAAAATTCACGTTCTTGCCAAGAGTAATTTCGGTTTATGGTAAAGTTTCGATATTCTCCGCGAATACCTACCTCTTCAGAAGAATCAATTTGAGTTTGGCGCAACAGCATAGTATTTGAAATAACACTGTAGTTATCTCCTAGTAAAGACAATGCTAAAGCTCCACTTAAGTCAATATCATTGACTACGCGGGTTTCAACGTACTCATCAGCTTCAACAGTGCTTCCATTCCCCAAGTTGTTGTAAGTGGCATTATCCGTTTCCGTTTTTTTCCATTTATTTGAATAACGACCAGTAACTTTATACGCCAAATCTCCAAAACTATATTCACCAATTAAATCACCCACACTTGCTTCAAGACTAAGGTCAGGATTGATGGTGATATTTTCGGTTTGCCATTGATCGTGATTTAAAAGCGCCACTCCTTCTTCACCTGTTACCGCACCTGCCCCACGAGTATTAGCGTAATTTTCGGCAGCCGAAGATAAATTTCGATCACTTGATCCAAACCCTAATACTTCCATACCCGACGTTTTTTGAACCCTGGCGGATTCACCGGTTGTACCGGTTAAATGGCCAGTACTAACAGATAACTTACCTTCAAAACTATCTGGAGCTTCGCGAGAAATAATATCGATGGTAGCGCCAGCTGAATCCGCAGGGCGATGTGGGTTAGCTGTTTTTTCAACATTAATTGAAGATATGATTCCTGACGGAAATAAATCTAACGGCACCACTCGGCGAGTAGGATCAGGACTAGGAAGCGATGCTCCGTTAAATAAAACAGAGGTATAGCGCTCGTTCAAACCTCGCACCACCGCATATTTTCCGCCGGCAATGCTAACACCCGATACGCGCTTTAATGCAGAAGCTGCATTTGAGTCGCCAAAACGAGAAAATTGCTCGGCCCCTATGGCATCTAACACACCACTGGCATCCCGTTGTTGAGCGGTCACCGTAGAAGGAACATAAGACCCCACGGCCAGAACTTCTTCAATTACCCCCTCCCCTGACATGCTTAAATTTAAATTCACATTGGTAGAGACTTGTGAAATAACCCGAAGGCGTTTCACTTCACGGTTGCCGTAATTGGGGTGGGCGATTTTTAATGCGTATTCACCGCGGGGGATTTCCAGTTGGTAAAACCCTTTATTGTCGGTAGTGGTGGTATAGGCTGTGCCCACGACTGAAATAATCGCAGACTCTACACCGCCACCGGTTTCATCAGACTCGAGGTAACCTGAAATTTTACCCAAGGCACTGGCTTCACCTGTGTCTTTTCCTGGAACATACAAAGCCACGTCTGCCATGGCTTCACCGGCTATCAATTCCACTTGTACTTCGGCGTTTTGATGGCTGCTTGCATCAAATTCAAACTCTCCAGTTAACTCTCCATACTGGCTTAGCTCCACCTGATGATTTCCGCCTTTTAGCTCGAACGCCACAAAACCATTTTTACCTACTAATTTTTTTTGACCATCGACTTTTACCGAGATGTCTTTAACCGATTGACCGTCTTCAGTGACATAAAATACGGCTTCGCCTGCCTGTACAGATGAAAAACTTAATGCGGCAATAGTCGCTGCCAATAAATTGCGTTTCATAAATTCCCCTAAAAAATAAGAAATGAAGCCGTATATTTTTTATTCAGGCTTATCAGCCATACGACTTACTGTTATTAGTTGTTGGCAGGCAAGATACGAAAGCTTTATGACAGGTTTGTTACGTGACAAATTGATTGCAGCTTTGTTGCAGTGACATTGCAGAAAAATGACAACTCGAAATTGCTTAGGCCTTTATTTATGGGGCATTTAGGCCAATCGATTAATATAAAAGCGATTATGAAACTTTTATGACAAATAGTAGAAAGCAGGTAACGAGGGTCCGTGCCACGAAACTATGTGGTTTTCAGGGCAATAAAAAGTACATAAATCAAACAACTAATAAGGATACTCATTAAAAGGAAGGGCGTTTAAAGCTTGAGATATTTTTACTGGTCACTTTAGGGGTTTTAAAAAAGTTAAAGAATTCAATTTCTTTTCCTTTTGCTATTTCTATGGCTACTTCAATGGCTATGTTGGCATCGGCTGCGGGGTCTTGCCATACAGAACCATATATTTTACCGGCTTTAATGGCATCATAGCCGTCGGCAAATAGCGTGGCCGAGGTAATAATAAGATTTTCAAGACGCCCGATGGACTCTAAATATTCCATGGCCCCCACGGCCATATTGTCATCGGCCACATACAAGCCATCAAAATGATCAATTCTTCTGGCTAAGTGTTTCGCTGCCTGACGAGATTTTTCGCGGCTCCAGTAACCAGCCGCCACATCGACTATTTCCATGGTGATATTTGGGTAGTGGCGTTTTTGCTTTTCCAGTTCATGAGAGAAACCACTGGAGCGCTCTATGGCTGTGGAGTAACCAGGGAACCCTTGAATTTCCACAATCAAGCCTTTGCCTTTCAGTGCTTCAATCATCATTTGCGCAGCCAGCTTACCTTCTTCCACATTATTAGGGCCTGTGTAGCCTCTTATAAGATCAAAGCCAGATTCATCTATGGGGGTATTGACCACCAATACCGGAATGCCTGCTTGTTTGGCTTTTAAAAGAGCCGGCAATATTTTCTTACCATGCACCGGCCATACCGCAATCACATCCACCTGTTTTTTAATCAGTGTTTCGATCTGGCCCATTTGTAAGTCTAAGCTGGCCTTTGCATCGTAGTTTATTAGGGTAAAACCTTGTTGTTTAGCCTGCTGCAGAATGATTTTCTCATAGCGTTTTTGATAACCGTCTGTTTGCCAATGGAAACCACAAAAACCGATTACTATGTCTTTAATATTTTTCTTTATCACTTTTGGATGAACGCCACTGCCCTTGGGTTTTGTTAGAGGGCTTACCTTTACAAGGCCCGCGGCTTTCACTTTTTGATGCTTTAAAAAGACTTGATCATTAACGCGGTATTTTTCTAATATTTTTTGGTAATCGCCATTTTCTTTAATTATTGCCAGGCCCTTAATTAACCCGTTGTATTCACGCTCACGAGAGCGATTGGCTGGTGAAAACCCCATATAAAATTCGGTACTGCTAATTAATGAAGGGGTTAATATTTCTAGTTTGTCTTTAAGGCCATAATTATGAATATAAAAATTAGCCGTCAGTTCATCCATGATGGTTAAGTCTAATTTTTTTTGGTTTAAGCTATTAATGTTTTTTTCATTATTTGAAGCAGACACCTTTTGAAAGTTTTTTGCCTGATCAAACTCTTGCGTATAAGAAAAGCCTCGCAATACTCCCACATTACGACCACCTATGGATCTCAAACGTCCATTCCAATTAATACGATTATTTTTTCGTTTCACAAAGACTAAGGGGGAGGTTTTATACAATAAGACCTTTAATGCCCCTAGTTCTTCCAATTCGCTAAAGCTACTGGGAAACATAGCGTCTACCTGCCCCATGATGAGCACCGACTTTGCCCTTGCCCAAGGTAAGCTACCCAGCTTGGCTTCTATGTTCACCGCTGAAAAAGCCGATCGTACAATGTCACTGAGAAAACCTGTGGTCTCTATTTCATTACCGGTATAAGGGGGGATTTTCGTAGTGGCCACCGATACCACATCTTGGGCGACGCTAAAGCTGACTAAGCACAGGCACAATACTAGCGGTAAACCTAGCTTCAAGGCCTTGCAATTTTTGTGAGTACGCTGGCATGTCATGCAATAAGAATAGATCAAAACCCTTTAATCTCCTTCCTGCTAGCGCTTTTACCTCACATAAATGGAAGCCATTTTGGCCATATTAGGGGTAATAAGTGGCCCGTAGGCACATGAGGCATAGGCATTATCATTTAAAGCCAGTTATTCACGTGGCAAAGCTCGCCAATTGCTCCTTAGGTCATTAAAATAGCCCCCTTTTTAAACCCCGGATACCAACATGTCATCAGTTGATTACGGCTCCGCCGAGCAATACACACCCCAACGGATAGATATGGAAAATCTCACTGATGAGAATAAGTGTGATTTTTGCAGTGCCCAGTGCTGCTCGTACATTACTCAGCAAATAGACACCCCCAGCACCATGCATGAGTTTGATGTTTTGTTATGGCAAATTGCTCACAAAGG
>OJDR01000184.1_pt1 | contig 18839 bp, 17 predicted proteins | sample 1593081 | NCBI WGS metagenome assembly OJDR01 (sample SAMN05416873, study PRJEB24817) | seawater metagenome | isolation source: Sea water | place: Canada:Atlantic | collected 2013-11
GCGCGGGAAATAGTGGGTCTTTTTCGATCTTGTCCGAAAGTAAATTCAACGATACCCCCAATATATAGGCCGTTTCTTTAGGGTCTACAATTCTGTCGAAGTGAAAGTCGCTTTTATTCATTTAAACCTTCCTGTTTATGGCTCTATTGAGCTGCTTAACCGTCTTTTGAAGTGAACGAACTTATTTTATCGCAGGGTCTATGGCTTAGGATTTGGAAAAGGGTGTTTTGCGAAAATGAAGGGTGTCCAGAAAGCTGAAGGGCGATTAATTAGGTACGTTCGTTCACATATACCCTTTTGATTCATAATGATTATCAAGCCCCCTTGTACGCTAATTGAACAGGTAACACCTGTGGTGTTTCGTATCTACACAGTTTTAAAAAAATGATTGATTTTGGTTGTTTTGTACCAATTTAATATTACACATCTTTACAATTGTTATTCCTTTAGGTTATTTAAATTAGGTTTTTATATGTAAAACAAGCTAATTAATGGTTCGTTTGTTCGGTTACCGGGTGGTTTGTTGGTCAGCTTGGCTGTAAAACATCCAGTTTTGTAATTCTAAGGGGTGATTTTGTAATTAATTGTAATTCTGTCTGAAACAAAGTGTGTGCACGGCAATCTGGCTGGGATAGGATGCTTGCACGTTTTAAGAATAACAAAAATAAAAGATCCTTATGAAAATTCTACCGATACTCGTGATGTCGTCCTTGCTAACCCAAGGTGTTATGGCGGCAGAAGAAGTTACTTCACAAGAAAGCGAACAAGCAAAGCAGGAGTTCATCATGGTTGGTAATGATATGAATAACATTAGCCGAACAGGTGCCTCTTATGCTTTAGAAACTATTAAAGAAAGCGGCAAGTTGGCGCCATTTGCGCTTGTTATGAATAACGATGGCAGTCTTGGGAAACTAGAAGCTCTAGCTCCTTTTGTTAAAAAGGCCCCTATTGGTGACAAAATTAATTACCTACGTGGCCAAGTTAAGAACCTAGCAGAAAATAACAAAATTAAAGCCGGGGCCATTTTTTCTCGCGGCTTAGGTCGCACACAAATGAAAACAGAAGAAGTAGCCGGCTTAATTATCGAGCAAGAACACATTAAAGGGGCAAGCACGGTTCAGTTTGTGCCTTATGAAAATAAAGATGGAAATATTGTGGCGTTGGAAGCTAGCAGCAAGCTGAAGCCCAAGTTGTTTTTTAACGACAAGATAGATTCAAATGAAACCTATAAAAAAATTAAGCAAGCAGTTGCTCAAGCTGAAAAATAAAAATAATAAAGTTTAAGTCTTAGACTCGAAAGAGCCTAGTCAAAAAGAATTGATGTGAGTTGCATCGGATGTAACTGCTCAATAGAGGTGTACACCTCATTATAACAATAAATAGGAGACACAAAATGAAAGGCTTTCAAAAACTGGCTCTAGTAGCTGCAATCGCCGCGGCACCTTTTGCTGCACAAGCTGAAATGACGGCAATGGATGATTCATTGCTTTCTGAAATGACCGGTCAGTCCGGTGTGACTTTAGACATTAACCTAGATATGTCTATCGCTGAAATTCGTTACACAGATGAAGATGGTGCATCTGACCTAGCTGGTAACACTGGTTATATTACACTTGATACTATTGTTATAAATGGTGATCAAGGAAACGGTACACAAGCAATAATCAAGGGTGTGACGATTGATGTTGAAGGCGATACTACAGCGATCGGTGGAACTTCAGGCGGCATTGTAATTGGTCTAGGAGAAATTGGTGGCGAGAGTACAGCGAATCAAAATAGTGACTTACTTGCTGTTGCTACCGCCGACTACTGGACTGGTGTAAATGTTAGCGCCAACATTGGAATCAACGGAGTTTCTGCGGGTTCTATTGCTGTTAAAAACTTCACTAACTTCGTGCCTAATGCCTTGGCATACGAAGCGGTTAGCAAGTTTGGTTATACCCTAGGAACAGATCTTCAGTTAACTAACGATGATGCTTCATCTACTAACCTTCTAGCGTTTGGTGCTGCTAACGCTGGTATTACTGCATTGGTTGTTGATACTGACGGTTTGGCGACAGTGTCTCAGTCTGAGTGGGATACAGCTGCAGATCTTTATATTGCCGACAACGCAACTAATGGCTTCGCTACTGCACTAGCCGCTGGTAACCATGTTGATGCTAGCATTACTGTTCGTGCGGGTGGTTCAGATGGTCAAGGTTTGACCATTGATGCGGTAGCTGGTTTTGTAATTGAAGAACTAACCTACACTGACGATGGTAGCTCTATGGGTCTTCATAACTTCGTTATGTTCGATACTGATGATACTACTGGCAAAATTACTGGTTTCAAAGTAACTGGTCTAACAATTGATGTTGTTGCGTCAGGTAACGCGGTTGACGGATGGACTCCAACTAACTCTAATGCAACAGCCGCGCTTAAGATCGCTGGTCTAGTGACCGAAGGTACTATCGCCATGGGTGACATCTTTGTAGGTGACCACCACACTGGTTCTCTAGGTGCTGTTGCCATTAAAGACATCGACATGAGCAACACTCAAATCTACGTTTACGGTCACTAATCTGACTTAGTAAATTTGATTTTAGTTTAAAACCCAGCTTCGGCTGGGTTTTTACGTACAGGATGTACGACTTTCGTTGGTTAGAGCGTCTAAAATTGCACAACTATATGGAAAGTAGTTGGTAGATCGAAGCAGGATGCCAGAGCCGAGCGAGTAATATTTTAGGGTAAATTCAGGATGTGCGACTTTCATTGGTTAGAGCGTCTAAAATTGCACAACTATATTGAAAGTAGTTGGTAGAGCGAAGCAGGATGCCAGAGCCAAGGAAACAATATTTTAGGGTAGGTACAGGATGTACGGTATCCTAAAATTGTAGGAGCAATATTTTAAGGGTAAGTTCAGGATGGACGATCTTCACTGGTTAAAGTGTCTAAAACTCCACAACTATATGAAAGTAGTTGGTAGAGCGAAGCAGGATGCCAGAACCGAGGAAGCAAAGTTTTAGGGTGAGTTCAGGATGTACGGTACTCTAAAACCCCAGGGTGCAGGCGGCAGGATGTATCCCTAGATAGTAGACTTCAAATATTGGCTATGGGTTTCATAGTGAACCAGAAGCTCACAATAAACACTGATTCAGGCCACCCATTTCTGCCAAAAACGACAATTGGCCACTACACTCAATTAAGTTAATTAATATAAAGGGAATTTATATGTGGGTTGGGCGAATTCATTCCATTTCATGTTTACCGTTATTTTTAAGCGCCGCACTTATTCACGCAGAATTGTTTGAACTAAAAGATCAGCAGCTAGCGAGCTTCCGTGGTCAAGCCGTGATTGAAAATGATCAGAAAAATCAGGCGCAGTTATTAGCCGTGCCCTCCGGCAATGACGTTCCATTAAATACCTTAACTTCAATGAATGCTGCTCAAAAAAACAGTGCTGGCATTACCATGGATATTTATTTAGACATGCACATAGCCGAAATTCGTTGGGTCGATGCCGATGGTGCTGGGCCCAATGGTACCCAAGGTTCGGTGAGTTTAAGTAATGTTTATATTGGTGGTGGAAGCGCTTCCTCTCCAAACCAAGCTTTAATTAAAGGAGTTACCTTTGATGTGAGCGGAACCCATGGCATAAAACTAGGTGTACAAAAGATTGGCGGCCCTCGTTAGAATCATTAATTCAGTTTAAATTCAGCTTTAGATATATTCGCTATTTAAGGTAGTTATTAGTCTTGAATGGCTAGCTACTTTCTCCCTCCTTATTAATAACAACTAAGCTAAATCTAGATGCGCCGTATTCTGTGCGCATAATAGAAGTAGGTGGTTGTATGAAACGGATGTTCATCACTTTCATTATTTTATTGTTTTCATATCAGCCCATTTGGGCCGAACTCGTGCCTTTAAACGATTTCCAGTTACAGAACAGTATCGGGCGCATTGATTCCTCGCCACCTCCTTCCATAGATGAAACTCTTAATGTCAGTACACAGGCCACTGCGCAGGAAAATATAGCGTTAAATACCGCTTCGTTAACCGATAGTGCGTTAAATCTTACCGAAGGCATTGAACTAGACATTAAAATTCAAGCTCGCCTTGATATTACCTATGCCGATAATGATGGGTTAAGTAAGAATGGGGTTTCGGGTACCGCTGGGGAGTTAGTGTTGTCGGGTATTCATATTGGTGGCAGTGATGAGGCCATTACTTCTGACATGCTAAAAAGTGATGCGCCGTTTAGTGCTTCCCAATTGGCTATTTTAAACAACATTAAAATTGATGTAGACCCCCTTCAGGGCATGTTCATTACAGTGGAGGAAATGGGCGATAACCAAGGCAACGGCATAGACATGATTATTAATGATATTTACCTTGGCAATAAAGAGCGCAGTGCAGGTGGTTTATTAATTGAGAATTTATCTAACTTTATACAAGATAAAAATGTAGCCAGAAACAACGATCTTTTTGGGCTGAATTTGGCCAGCGTTGACGATAGTAAAAGTACGCTTGGGGGGAATTGGGTGCCCTTTAATATGCAGGTATTAACACAATCTAGTGAAGGTGCGCAGGCTCAGCAGCAAGATTTGTCGGTTAGCCAGATAACCTCTAGCGTAGGTTTGCCAGGCTTTGGCGCCAACACCACCATAGATGCAAGTTTTGCTTTGCATATGGATAAAGTAGCTTGGGTAGATGATGGAGGCGAGTTTGGCTTGGCCGGTTTAATGGTGTATCAAGGGCAAGATAGTAATGGCGATGGCATAGACGATATTATAGGCCCAGCTAAACTCACCCAAATGAAGCTGGAAACCATCACCCATACCAATTTGGCTGGCGAAGAAGTGCAGGCTTTGTATATTGAAAACCTTGATTTTAAAGCCGACATAGCCATTCAAAGCTTGTATGTAGGCTCCCCTGAAAACAGCCTTGGGGCCATACATATCAAGGGGTTAGACACCTCAGGCACCAGTGTTTGGATTTATGGACACTAGCGTTTAGCAAGTTCAGTACTCTTTTCATGTTCATCAGTAAAAAGTACTGTTATACCCATAAATTGTAAGGGGTTTTTAATTACCCCTTACAAACGTACAATGCAGCCATTATTGCCCCCGGAATTCCACGACGTTTTATGCCAAGCACCAGTGATTTAAATACCAGTACCTCCCAAGACGTGGTGCCTTTAACTAGCCATAAGCTTTATCGCGACCATGAAAAGCCGGCTCCTTTCCTGCCCATGTCCATAAAGGAAATGAAGCAATTAGGTTGGGACAGCTGTGACATTATTATTGTGTGCGGCGATGCCTATGTGGATCACCCCAGTTTTGGCATGGCGGTGATTGGTCGTACATTAGAGGCGCAAGGCTTTCGAGTAGGGCTTATTTGTCAGCCCGACTGGAACAACATTGAAAGCTTTAAAGTACTTGGAAAGCCAAATTTATACTTTGGTGTGTCGGCCGGTAACATGGATAGCCTTATTAACCGTTACACCGCAGACCGTCGGGTGCGCCATGACGATGCCTATACACCGGGTAATATTGGTGGCAAACGCCCTGATCGTGCGGTCACGGTTTACACGCAAAAACTGCGCGAAGCCTATAAAAAAGAAGTGCCTATTATAGTGGGTGGTATTGAAGCTAGCCTGCGTCGTTTAAGCCATTACGATTATTGGCAAGACCGAATTCGCGGTTCTGTTTTGTTAGATAGCACCGCCGACATGTTGTTTTATGGAAATGCCGAGCGGGCGCTCATTGATGTGTCTCATCGACTAGCAGCCGGTGAAAAAATTGAAACCATTCAAGATGTACGCGGTACTGCATTTTTATGTAAATCGTTACCTGTTCTTAAAAAGAATATAAATAATGAAAGCCAAGGCTGGACTGAAATAAACAGTACCGACCTTGATCAACCGGGTCGCACAAAAGCCCATTTAAGTCCTTATGAAATGATCGATGAGGATGAGAAAAAGGCCCAAACCCAATTAAAGGCTGAAGCTTCGCAAGTGGTGCAAATTGTCCCGCATATGCAAATGCGCAAAACTGACCCTGCCACCAGTTACATTCGCCTGCCGTCCCTAGAGCAAGTTAAAACTGATTCAGCCTTATATGCGCACATGGATAGGGTGTTTCATAAAGAAACCAATCCAGGTAATGCTCGGCCTTTGGTGCAAAAACACGGCCGTAATGATATTTGGGTGAACCCACCGCCAATCCCGTTAAGCACCGAAGAACTAGACGGTGTGTTTGAGCATAACTACCAGCGAAAACCCCATCCTGTGTATGGTAATGCCAAAATTCCAGCTTACGACATGATTCGTTTCAGTGTGAACATTATGCGCGGTTGCTTTGGTGGTTGTACTTTTTGTTCTATTACCGAGCATGAAGGGCGCATCATTCAAAGCCGCTCAGAAAAATCCATATTAACCGAAATTGAAAATATTCGTGATTTAACACCAGGCTTTACTGGCACCATCAGTGATTTGGGTGGCCCTACTGCCAATATGTATCGCTTGAATTGTAAAGACAAAAAAATTGAAGAAAGCTGTCGTCGCCCCAGTTGTGTGTACCCAGGCATTTGCAGCAGTTTGCAAACCGATCACAGTCATACAACGGCCCTTTACCGAAAAGCTCGAGATATTGATGGGGTGAAGAACGTCGCCATCGCATCAGGCTTGCGTTACGATTTAGCAGTAGAAGACCCTGAATACGTGAAAGAATTAGTCACGCACCATGTGGGTGGCTATTTAAAAATTGCCCCAGAACACTCTGAAGAAGGGCCATTAAGCAAAATGATGAAGCCCGGTATGGGCACCTATGAGAAGTTTAAAAAACTTTTTGAAAAGTACTCAAAAGCGGCCGGTAAAAAGCAGTATTTAATTCCTTATTTTATCAGTGCCCATCCTGGCAGTACCGATAAAGACATGCTGAATTTGGCTCTTTGGCTTAAAGAAAATAATTTTAAGATAGATCAGGTACAAAATTTTTATCCATCCCCCATGGCTACTGCCAGTACCATGTATGCTACTGAGCGTAACCCATTAAAGCCCATTAAAGCTAAAAATTCAGAGCCAGTGTTTGCTGCAAAGAATAAAGAACAGCGTGCCTTGCACAAGGCTTTTTTACGTTATCATGATTCTGAAAGCTGGCCGTTATTGCGTACCGCATTGAAAAAAATGGGTAAAGCACATTTAATTGGCCGTGGCCCTGCTCACCTTGTGCCCCCGGAAACGGGTCGCGAGAAAGATGCGCGCCGAGCGAACCAAAAATATGTACCCCCTAATCGCTCAGGCAGAGGCGCACCTAAAAAGCCATTAACGGCCCGGACACAACATACTGGGTTACCTTACAACCCTAATGACAAGCCAGCGGGCAATAAAGCTAAGCCGCAGAAGGGTGATGGGAATAAAACAAGTGGCGTGAAACCAAATAGCCATAAAGGCAATAATAAAAATGGTAAGCCAGTCAATAGCAACAAAAACCGTCCTAATAAAAACCGTTAAGCGGAATGATTGAATGATCGATTGGGAAATAAAGCAGCTTCGTCATTTTAAAATGATTTTTGAACTGGGCAGTATTTCCAAAGCGGCGGCTCAGCTGGGGTTAACCCAGTCTGCTTTAACCAAAAGCCTTAAAAAGCTGGAAGAAAAACTGGGCTTGGTACTGTTTCATCGCCACACTCGCGAGTTAGTGGCCACCGAAGCGGCTGAAATTTTGTATCACCACGCATTGGAAACCTTGGCCAGTGCCGAAGATTTTTCTAACAAGGTGGCTTTAATTTCACAAGGGCATTTTGGTCAGGTGAATATTGCTTGTGGGCCTCTTATTCAGCAATTTATTGCTGAAGTCTTGATTGAAAAAGCCATTGTAAAGCTGCCAAATATTAAGCTGCATATCAGTGGCGGCAACTTTAAAACCCTATCGTATGGCTTATTAAATCATGAATTTGATTTTATGCTTTATGATGGTGGTGACCTTCAAACGTTAAATGAACCAGAGCGTTTTGAAGTGACGCCCATATTAAAATTGCCCATTGTATTTTTAGTCTCCCCTAAGCATCCCATGTATAAAAGTGGCCAATCTATTTTAGATTTTAAGTGGGCCCTGCCCAGTATTCCTCTGCGTTTGAAAACCAATATGCCTGATAAAATGATGAGCGCAGGCATTCCGCATTACAAATTAGAGAGCATGGGGCAATGTATTAGCCTAGCAAAACGTGGTTTAGTGGTCACAGCGGCACTAAGGTCGGTGGTGAAAGATGAGTTGGAAAAGGGCGAATTGGTAGAGCTTGATTCCCCCATTAAACTGTCATCTAATTTTGCTCTTTACCGATTACGCTCCCGAAAACTGTCTGAGCAAACTGTGTCTGTTATTGAGTTGATTAAAAGCATCGCCAGTGAAGATTTTAGCTAGTTTTAAAAATACATCTTATTTATTAGTGCTTAGTCGATGATTCATTTTCAGTGCTTTACTTGCTAGAATATTTCTCATTTTACAATAAGTGAATAACTCATGGCCGATGATAACGCTTACTCTACCATTTCAAGTTGGATGAGTGGCGTACATAGGGTTTTGTTAAATGAGGGTTTAGATGCCAATGCCTTGTTTGAAAAATCAGGCATCTCTCTTGATTATGTTCATAAGCAAGACTTACGAGTAGGGGTAGATGAAGCAAGAAAAATTTGGCATGAATCTGTTTTAGCCACAGGGGATGATGCCTTTGGTTTAAAAGTGGCTCAGGTTTTATTGCAGTATTCACTTGATCCGGTGAGTCTAGCGGTTGAAAGTAGCCGCACGTTAGGTGAAGCCATGTCACGCTTTATTAAATTTTATCAAGTGGTGTCGAATGGTGTGCTCATTTATCAAGAACGCTCTAGCACATCGGATGTCATTTTAACCTCTAATGGCGGTACTGCCTTACCAGCCCAAGAGGCGGTAGATGCGGCCATGGGCATTATGGTTAAGCGGTTTGAGTCCCTATCTGACACCATCACTAAGCCCATTAGAATTGAATTTATAAGAGATAAACCTAAAAATATTAAGGTATTTAACGACTTTTTTCAGTGCCACTTGCATTTCAATTGTGAGGCCTATCGTATTTGTTACCCGCGAGTCATGGAAGATACTCCCTTAGTGAAAAGTAACGAATCCTTGTCTTTGGTGTTAGATGAATACTTGGATAAATCGGTTAAAAAGATCGCAGCAGCTCCTTTTACCCAAAAGATATCAGAAGTGCTTAATCAATTATTATTAGAAGCAGGAAAAGCCGATCTTGAGCAGGTGGCCTTAGAAATGAATTTAGGTGTTCGATCTATTCAAAGGCATTTGAAAGATGAAAATACTTCCTTTAAAGAAACTTTAAATAATTGTAAGTTGGCCAGTGCTAAACGCTTAATATTGAAAAAAGAATTATCTATTACCGATATAGCGTTTACTTTAGGCTTTAGCTCGCCCAGTAATTTTGTACGCTTTTTTAAACGACTCGAGGGTTGCTCTCCGGGGGATTACTGCGCAACAAAAACCTAAAATGTCACATCAAGACTTATTAATAGATTTCTACTTGCAATGGGGATGTCTCCTAGCTCATTGATATCTTCTTGGTAGCTAACAGTGGTTTTAGGTATATTATACTCTTCGTCAAGTACGTTTCTTATTTGTAATTCAAGCTTTGTGGTTTTCGTTAATTGCCTTACCCAGTTTAAATCCAATACTTGGAAATCACTAGGGTCCTCATATTCGCTACTTTTGCTATTCTGAAATCCATCAATATGCTTGAGTATTATGGTGACTGACTGATCATTAGTAATGTAGCTTGTGGCCACATTAAATTTAGCCGTGGGCACGTCAGCTAGCTCATTATTGTCAATGTCTTCAGATTCTGCAGCGCTATAATTGCTGAGTATTTGCCAGTGCGGGGTTGGTTTATATTGCACTTCAATTTCAAAGCCTTGTGCTTCTATATTGCCACTGGCATTCACGTAAATGAGATCTTGCGGTTCATCAGCGGATACTGATTGTTTTTGAATGGTATTTTCTGTCTCATTCTGGAAGTAGGTGATAAAAGCAGATAAACTATCTGTGGCATACGTTAAACCAATTTCAGAGGTAGTGATAATTTCAGGTTCGATGGCATCTGGGTTTAAGTTAATGCCATTATTTTGATATTTTTGAATAATCTGCTGATTTAACCCAGCTTCTTGTAAGCCCGGTGCACGCAAGGCTTGCCCTATTTGCGCTTTAATATTCCACTGTTTATTTAATCGTTGCACCAGTGCAAAGCGAGGGGAAAGTTGTTCGTAAGTGGCCACATCACTGTCGCTGGTATCTAAGCGAGCACCTGTGGTAAGAATTAAACCATTTAAAATATCGAATTCTTCTTGATATTGCCCGTAAATTGAATAGGTATTTATTCTGTCTGGTTTTATGGGGCTAGAGTCGTATATGGGTTCAGCACCGGCGGAACTTTTTATTTTGTAAAAAAATGTTTCGTCGTCTTGGTTTCGGCTTTCAATGTTTAGCCCAAAAATTGCACTGCTTTCATCTGAAATGTTCTGTTGAATTTCACTTTGCCATTCCCAACTGTCTACCACTACTTCATAAATTAAAAATGTATCATCTTCCCCGTTAAAATTTTCAAATTTGCTTTCACCCCCTAAAAATGTCACCCCAAATTGATTAGATCGGTTATTTTTAAGGTAACTGCTAAATTGAATGTCATCACTTATTTGGTTTTTATAGCGCAGATAGGGCACGACGGTTTCCCAAGTTAAATCCATCACTTCGTGGGAGAAAACAGAGTGGCTCCAGAATTCTCCCAGCCCACCTCGTGACTCTATGTACATGACGCCGGCTTCAAAACCAGAAAGGTCTCCTTCATGAATTTGGTATTGACCCCGTAAAAAAATGTCTTTTTTGTCATCAAAATTTAAATATTGCTCATCATCAGTTTGGCCCACAAAATCTCTTGATGGATCTTTATGGTAATAACCCATATTAAAGCTAAGACTTTGCCCTTCTTTTCTTTGATAGACGTTAGCCATAAAGCGCTTATTGCTATCTTGGTTTCCCATGGAGCTTTTAAATTCTGAAATGGCACCATCTTGTTTAATGGATTTAGCCTTAATATTAATGACACCAAAATAAGCACTGGACCCATAAAGAGCAGAGCCGGGCCCTCTTAAAAACTCTACCTGCTCGGCAAAATACAGGGGTAATTCTTCAGAACTAATGGCCGTGTTAGCGCGAGCATGAGCCACAGGAATGCCATCAATTAATAATAGGTGTTTGTGATTGTCGTAACTGGCGGCTTTTTGGCCTCGGGTTTCAAAGACATTTTCTCCGTAAATGGGGTAGCTGCTGTAGCCTGGGGTGATATTGGCTAAGTCACTTAATGTGTTGTACCCCAATTGGTCGAGCATTGTGCGGTTATAAGCGGTAACAATACTAGGGGAGTCTTGTGGGCGAAGTTCGATTTTAGAGCCGGTACTCACAGTGATTTGTGATAGCGCTTGTAAGGGAAGGTTAAATAATTGCTCTAATGTTAGGTCATCTTCATTTGCTTGAGCATTTAATGTGAGCGAATTAAAAAAGATGATAAAAAAGTTAAGAAAAAATCGTCCAACAAGCTTTACTGGGCGTGCCATATCTCAGGCCTATTCATTAATATACTTAGGTTAGGTATAGCGGATATAGGCAGGAAGTAAAGATAGGGCCTTCTAACGCGAGGCTTTTAAAGAGGCAATAAAATCGGGAAAGACTAGGCTAATTCAGTCCTTCATAGCCATATTAATAAACACTTCACCCATGACCTTGGCTCTTTTAGCCGCATCTTTATTGCCTTCCACATGGGCGTTAACAATGGCTCCTTCAATAATTAAATTAAGTTGGTTGGATAATTCTTCCGGGTCAGAAGCATTGGCCTGTTGGGCGAGACTTTTAATGTAGTCTCTTACCAAACGCTTATGCTCGGCACACACTAGGTGATTGGGGTTTTCAAGCTCTGAAAATTCAGCCGAGGCGTTAATAAACATGCAGCCAGAGAATGTGGCTTCATTAAACCAAGCATGCACAGCATCAAATAAAGTCGATAAACGTTCCCTTGGGGTGTGCCCTAGGCGCTCGGTTTCACGCATTAGGTTATTTCTAAATAACTCGTCGCGTTTGCGCAGGGTAGCCAGTATCAGCTCATCTTTAGAGTGAAAGTGGTTATAAAGGGTTTTTTTAGAGACACCGGCATCTTTAATAATTTTATCGATGCCAGTGGCATTAAAGCCGTGCTGATAAAACAAGGTCAATGCGTGGCTAATGATCTGCTCACGTTTAGAGAGGGCCGGCATGTTTATGTCTCTGATTCTTAGTACACCGATATGTATACCATAAAACCGCCTATTGTTCAAAAACCGTGCTTAATATCTACATTGAATCCTACGATTAGGCTGATTATCAATCATAAATTACCCATAAATACTTAATATTGGTTTTTTAATAGCCAAATACTTGTTGACCAAGGAAACCGACCTGTCTACACTTGATTCCAAGGTAAACAGATCGGTTTCCTTTAGGGCCTTTAAAAATCACATGAATAGGACAACAAGTATGACTGAGCAGCTAAAACCGCCTTTTACATTGCAAAGTGCACAAGCAAAAGTTCAGCGCGGCGAAGACCTATGGAATGGCAAGGACCCGGCCAAAGTGGCATTGGCGTATACCCCAGATTCCATTTGGCGTAATCGTGTGGATTTTGTGCAAGGGCGCGAAGCCATTGCTGGGTTATTAACGCGCAAGTGGAATCGCGAACTGGATTACAAATTAAAAAAAGAGCTATTCACATTTTCAGACAATCGCATTGCGGTGCATTTTGTTTATGAATATCACGATGACAGCGGTCAATGGTTTCAAGCCCATGGCAATGAGCATTGGAAATTCGATAGTGAAGGGCTTATGCAAACTCGAGATGCCAGCATTAATGAAATGCCCATCAATGAAAATGAACGCACACTTTTTTAACAAAAAAATATACAAATTTTAGGAGAATTTAAATGACAACACATACCTCAACTTTAGGACTTGGCAATATGCCCTCTCTTAAAAAAATACTAAGCCTAGCCAGTGCTGCATTACTGTCTATTTCTATGATGAGTTCAGCCAGTGCTAGCAATCAGACACAAACTCAATTTAAAACGATAAAGGTAGATAACCTTGATATTTTTTATCGCGAAGCGGGTAAAAAAGATGCCCCCACCATTATTTTATTACATGGTTTTCCAACATCATCACATATGTTTAGAAATATAATCCCCACATTGTCAGAAAAGTACCATGTGATCGCGCCTGATTATCCAGGCTATGGCAACAGCTCTATGCCAAGTCTTGAAGAGTACGAATACAGCTTTGACAACGTTGCTAAAACCGTTGATAAGTTTTTAGAAAAAGTAGGTGCTAATCAATACATGCTATACGTTATGGATTATGGCGCCCCTATTGGGTTTCGAATTGCTGCTAAGCACCCAGAACGAGTACAAGGTTTAATAATACAAAATGGTAATGCTTATGATGAAGGCTTGCGTGATTTTTGGAAACCGATTAAAGCCTATTGGAATGATAAAACAGCCAAGAATGCTAAGGTGTTAAGTGATTCGTTATTAACCATTGGTGCGACTGAGTGGCAGTATACAAATGGTACCCGCAATAAAGCGGCCATTAGCCCTGATAACTGGATTATTGACCAAGTTAAATTAGATCGCCCAGGTAACCAAGCAATTCAGTTAGAAATGTTTTACTCATATGGCACTAACCCTGCGTTATACCCTGAATGGCAAGCCTATTTTCGAAAGCATCAGCCACCTACTTTATTGGTATGGGGAAAAGGCGATTACATTTTTCCTGAAGAAGGTGCGCACCCTTACAAGCGTGACCTAAACAATCTAGAGTTTCATATTTTAGATACTGGTCACTTTGCACTGGAAGAAGATGGTGATTTGATTTCAGAGTTAATTTTGAAATTCATGAAAATCAACAGTTAAAAATGACATGAAGGCTTTTTCTCAATAATGGCGAGATATTTTGGATGATTAAAGAGTACGGGTAATGGTAAGAGTAAAACTTGTGGATTCTCTTACTCTTTAACATGCTGCTAGCTCTTGCTGAGAACTTTTAAAAAATATATTGACTGAATCTTAAATCAATATATTTCTTAAAAATGCAATATTACAATTTTTTTAATTAATTTAAGGAAATCCTCATGGCTACTTTTAAACTCTATCGGCATGCAGTATCGGGCCACTCTCATCGAGTGCAGGTATTTTTATCTTTGTTAGGTTTGGATACACAAATAATTGATGTGAATCTGGCTAAGGGCGAGCATAAAACACAGCAATATTTACAGAAAAATATTTTCTCACAAGTGCCTGTATTAGAAATTCAAGATGAAGGAAAAGACATAACACTGGCAGATTCAAATGCCATACTGGTGTATCTAGGGCGTCGGTATGATTCATCTCGTCAGTGGTTACCTGAAGATCTAGACAAAGCCGTAGAGATTCAGCGGTTCTTATCCATAGCCGCTGGCAAAGTGCTTTATGGTGCTGGGAATGCTCGTTTAGTGAATTTGTTTGGGGCACCCCTTGATCATGAATATGCCAAAAATATTGCAAATGGAATGTTCACACAAATCGAAAATCATCTTGAAGGAAAGGATTGGTTAGTGGGGGACCATGCCACCATTGCTGATGTGGCTAATTACACATATATATCTTTAGCCCCAGAAGGGGGAATATCGTTGGAAAACTATCCTAATATTCAAAATTGGTTGAAGCGATTCGAAAGCCTTGAGGGTTTTGTGGCAATGAAATCCAGCCCAGTGGGGCTAAACGCACACTAACTAAAGAAAAGGGGCATTGAATTATCTAAGGTGAATTTTGTCTATGCTTTAATAAGGGGTATCATTGCCCTAGAAGCATGAATGGAGGTCTCTTTAATATGAGCAAAGCAAAAGATAACGTAGTGTCTCTAGATAAGGCGCGCTGGTCTAAGGAGCATTCACGTAAAGACGATATTATCGACGCCATGGCTCAGCGCTTTGAAGCCGCATTGCCCAGCAAGGCTACACCGGTTAAAGATTACTTGAAAAAGAAACGGGCCAAGAAAAAACGCTAATTGATGGCTTTGGCCCAAAATTTTAAAAGCAGATTTTAGAGCGAGTTGTTAATCGTAAATAGGGCCATAGGCATGGTTTAAGCCGCTTCATTTTGTTCAATGCTTTTGCTTAAAAAGATAAGCAAGCTGTCGCTGATTTCCCCATTGCTCTCTAGGTAATTCACCAAAAGATTGTTCGTTTCACTCACCAGATTACTGTGCCCTGCAGAATCTTCGAACTCTTGTTGTATGCGTGCCACTTCAGGTGAAAAATGGTTGCGCTCTTTTTCGTTGCCAAAGCATACCATGGCCGAAAGGGCGATCTCTGCTTGTTGGCGAGTGTTCACTAAGTTGAAAAACGGGTATTTTTCTAAGCCACTGTATTCAAGCGCTGCCATGGTGATGCCCTCTACCGAATAGCAAATAATGCTAAATGTTAAGCGATTAATATAACTTTAGTTCAGGGCCATGGTTACGCTGTTGGTGGATTGTAAAGCTGTGTAGTGGGTGTGTTTGAAAAGGTTAATTGATGGTGTGTGTCACTCTAAAGACCCGCTAGGGCTTTAGAGTGACACCGGTTTGGCTATTGAGAACTCTGTACAGGTTTCTTGCTACACACTCTTTTTAGTTAAGTACAGCCCACACTCAATATGGTGGGTGTAAGGAAATTGGTCAAACAAAGCAAAACGCTCCACTTTGTGGGTTTGGCTTAGCACCTTTAGGTTTTCTTCTAGGGTGTCAGGGTTGCAAGAGATATAAACAATATTGGGATATTGGCTAATCATCTTGCAGCTGTCTTCATCTAAGCCTGCTCTGGGTGGATCGACCAAAACAGTTCCAAAGTTGGCTTCTTCTAATTTCATGCCTTCAAGACGGCGGCGCTTGTGCTCACCGCTCATATGGGCAGTAAACTCTTCGGCGCTCACGCGGGCAAAATCCACATTGGTGATGTTATTCATGGCCTTGCTGTCATTGGCGGCGTTGACAGAGGTTTTGCTGATTTCAGTGGCCACCACGCGACGGAATTGGTCGGCTAGGGCAATAGAGAAATTTCCGTTGCCGCAGTACAGCTCTAATAGGTCCCAGTCAGAGCCTTTCACGCAGTCTCTTGCCCAGCTCAGCATTTTCTCATTCATCTTGCCATTGGGTTGTGTGAAGCTGCATTCAACTTGCTTGTATTTTAGCTGACGGCCATCTACATCTAAGGTTTCAATGACGTGGTCTTGGTCCAGTAATAAGCGAATTTTACGGGCGCGGCCAATCAGGTTAACACCAAGTTGGGCTTTTAGCTTATTGGCCACCGCTAGCCACTCATCTTCAAGGGGCTTGTGATACAACAAAGACACCAGTATTTCCCCAGACAACGTACTTAGGTAGTCTATTTGAAACAACTTGTGCTTCAGCATGGGGTCTTGGTTAATGGCCTCCATAAGCTTGGGCATAAGCTCATTAATGGCCACACTTGCAATGGGAAAGTCGGTGACTTCCATGGGGTCATTCTTGGTGCCAGGCTTAAACATGGCGTGAAAACATCTTTCACCCTCATGCCAAATACGAAACTCGGCTCTTAAGCGAAAATGAGTGGGTTCACTGGCAAACACTTGTAAGGGCGGAATATTAAATTGATTGAATTGAGACTCAATGCGTTGCTGCTTTTCAGCCAATAGGGCGTCGTATTGATCTATTTGGATTGACTGCATGAAAAGACTACCGAGTGCTGATTCGAAAAGGGGGGCATTATACGGCAATCCCTCAATAGGACATAGCGCCTTAGACTTAGCATTATGGGAAAGCACTAATGAGCTTAATAGTGAGCTAAAATAACAATAGCAGTGATATTGACGGTATTTACCACTAGACAAACCGCGACGCCCTGTAAATATGACCAATAATAGGGTTTTTGGGTAAAAAGCTGGACTTTCAAACACTTGTTTTAATACCCTGTACGGCTAAATTGAATACTAAGTAAAAATCATGAGTATAAGGAGCAAGGCATGAACCCTGTTACACAGTCGTTAATCGACTTATTAAGTGTAAAATTGCTGCATCAAGGTCCCTCTACTTATTTGTATCGCGGAGAGTGCGAAGACTTGGGCTTTCGCAATTTGTTTGGGGGGCAGATATTAGGCCAGTCGTTATATGCTGCCATGCAGGCTGCCCCTGAGGGTTTCTTGCCCCATTCTATGCACGCTTATTTTTTGTTGCCGGGTAATGTGAAAAGCCATGTGGATTATAAGGTGGAAATTTTACGCACCGGTCGCAGTTTTGCCTCGGTTCGGGTAGATGCCATTCAAGACGGTAAGATTATTCTGACTCAAAACACCAGCTTTCAAGTGCCAGAAGAAGGCTTAGAGCATCAAGACACCATGCCTGAAGTAAAAGGCCCTGAAGGCATCATGTCTCAATTAGAATTAACCCGTAAATTTGCCGAGATGATTCCTGAGACCATTCGTGAAAAGTTCACGGCGGAAAAGCCTTTGGAAACCCGTCCAATTAACCCCATCAATGTCTTTAACCCAGATAAGCGCGAGCCTAAAAAAGAAGTGTGGTTTAAGCCCATTAACGATTGGGGTACACAAGAGCAGGCTTTGCACTATTCGCTATTGGCGTACAGTTCAGACTTTCAATTGTTGGGAACCGCTTTACAGCCCCATGGTGTTTCTCACTCTAATAAGGCGCTGCAATTGGCCAGCTTAGATCATGCCATTTGGTTTCATCACCAGCCACGTATTGACGATTGGATGCTGTACAGCACGCAAAGCCCAGCGGCTTCTGGTGGTCGTGGCTTAAACTTTGGACATATCTATCATAACGATGGCCAACTTATGATGTCGGTGGCGCAAGAAGGCTTGATGCGCATTCGAAAAGAAAAGTAATCGACACTTACCTTTATAAATAGCAGCCGTAAAGAGTGGCAGTGGTGACATTGCCACTCTTTTTCGCTTTATATCTCTACCCCTTAACACCCAAAGGCTCTTTGTGAATTTGTATGTTCGTATGGTGCGCATATTGTTGCGCCAATTATGGTGCAAGAAAATGGATGCACCGTTAACCCGCCGCTTTATATTTTTTAGAGCTTGGTTACACGATTGTGATTTTAATTTGCATTTAACCAGTTCCCGTTATTTTGCCATGATGGATTTGTGCCGCATGGACTTAATGATGGGCTTGGGCATGACCAAAAATATTTTAAAATACAAATGGAAATTTGTCGTAAATGCCCAAGAAATTACTTATATAAAAGAAGTATCGCCATTTTCACGCTTTCGCATTAGCTCGCAAATTCTGGGCTGGGATGATAAATACTTTTATGTGGAGCACCGAGTTGCTAGCAAAGGAAAACTGCATGCCATTGCCCATATTCGCATTGCCGCTTTGCAAGGTAGCAAAGTGATTAGTATGAAAGAGGTAATGCAAAGCTGCGGCTTTGATATTGCACAACCTCCTGAAGTGGAAGCCATTAAAATTTGGAAGCAGTTATTGGATCATAAAAAATGGTCGAATTTGAAAGCTAAAAAGTAGCTTAATTTTTTATTGTTGTGGCGTTTTTTCAAGCATAAAAGTTCTTAGATCAGTAGGTGATTCGAGTACTGTGACTTAAGGATACTCACGTCATTTACTTTTGGCATTATCCTAATAATAACGTCCTGCATGATTAGGATACATGCCCTTCATGGTACTCCCCTAATAATTGCTCCCTGCATTTTTAGGATACAT
>OJDR01000188.1_pt1 | contig 18131 bp, 11 predicted proteins | sample 1593081 | NCBI WGS metagenome assembly OJDR01 (sample SAMN05416873, study PRJEB24817) | seawater metagenome | isolation source: Sea water | place: Canada:Atlantic | collected 2013-11
TATAGAATTAACGATGGGTTTAGACTTTTGAAAACTACGGGACAGCAGTGATTTTCACTATTAACATTTATACTCGTATCAAGATCGTCATAGGATTTTACGAAACTACTTGTATCAATATCACAAGAAGTTTTTTCATAAACCCCATCATTCTCTGTTATTACAAAGTATTCTTTAGCTACTAAATAATCCCTGTAGATATCATAATAAAACTGAAAAGCCTGCCATTCACTCACCGACACCCAAGTACCCACCAGTGAATCTGAACTGACTATGCGATTTTGATAACCATCCAATGAATAGGGCGTCACTTTAGAGGAGTCAGAAGAGCTGCTACCACAGGCAACAAGTAAAACTGCACTTAATATTAGTGATATATATTTTATAAAGGCATTCATTAACGATGCTCTACTCTCAATCACAGGCATTTCAATTACCCCATTCAATACTTAAACCTATAGACAACTGCATTAGCTGACTCTTAGGTTCTGAGAATGAAAACCGCCCAACATTCACAGGGGCACTTCTTGGGAACTCCCGATAGATAAACCCTAAATAAACCTGACCATTCCAATCAACTAAATAGGGAGGTTGAGCGGTAACTTTCAACTGAGCTTCGAATCCTTCCTTTAAAGGAATTTTTACTTCACCTAATCCACTCTCTGCAAGGTCAATGTCCAAGCGACCATCAGGCAGCACTCCGGTTAAAAGAGCAATAGTCAACTCTCTATAAATAAACTGCTGATAGAGGGATACATTCTTCCATTGGTATTCTTCATAAAGACCAAGCGCACTTCCTTTTGCTAAAATATTCCTCTGCCATATGTTTTGACTAAAGGATAAGCCTGCAGAATATTCCTGTGTCAGCTGATAGGAGTAACTAGCAGCATATGAAAAAACATCCTCAGCAGTTTCTGTGGAGTGGGCATTTCCATTCTGCAAATGACCATCATAATTAGCTGTACCAAACAGGTAGCTGAACGAGCCTGCTACTAAATATTTATTTTTGAAGCCCTCTTTTATTGATACACCAATATTATTCAACCACCCAGATTCTTTATCCAAGAGGTCACCTTCCCTAGAGAATTCTTGATAATTAAAATATGTTTTAGAAGAAGATAACGAAACTTCGATAGCAGTAACGTGCGAAGGAGTAATCATTAACAAAAGCAAGCTCAATAACGAACTTGCTTTTATTTTTATATTATTGCGCAATAACATTAGCTGTAATGTTATTCAATGAAACCGTCATTTCAGAGCAACCGTTAAAAGTAAGGGTTAATTCATTATTATCACCATCTTCTAAAGTAATCGTTCCTGACTCAATACTTTGTCCATCATTACAATACACAATACTTTGAGCACTCATCGATACATAGCCTTCAGACGGGTCATAAAACTTAGCGTTCACATACCAGCCAAGTGAATAATTACTCACTTGGGCATCTTCGACTAAATAAGTCGTCCCATCAGAGACTGTTAGCTCCTGCTCTAGAGAACATTGATTTGTTCTTGTATTACAAGTTTCTCTAAAGCTAATTTTCTCTGTAGCACCATTAACAGTGGCTGTTACATTCATAGTAAATACTTCTGTGTCACCAGATTCAGTCAGTGAAATATTGCCAGACATAACAGTCAATTCACTACCCTTTCTAACACTGTAATTAGACATGCTGATATAGGTATCATCACCAGAAAACTCAAATGTCATTTTTCCGTTCAAGGTAAGGTTCGATCTAGCGCTACTGTCATAGTTACAGTAACTATAGAAATTCACAGTAAATTTTGAGTCATCACCGCTATACCTAGCCGTTCCACCGCATGACCCGCTTAGAGTCTGCTCTGCAGCGATTGGTAGATTATCAAATACTCCTTCAGATTTTCGCAAAGCATGTTCCGCAGCCTCACGAACTATATCTTTACCTATTGTTTCAACTTCCACACCAAGAGGTACAGACGGCAGACTGTCTCCTGCGGTTAACGCGCGAGTAACATCGACTGAAGCTTGGGCCAGGCTATTTGAATTAGATTCATCAATAGCGGCAGGCGTCTTTTTACCTGAATAATTTCCACCAAAAGAAGTTTTTGAGGCACCGCTACCGCCACCACAGGCAGACAACAATGCAGCGCTCAGAACTAGCGCAATAGAGAGGGAAGCTTTCATTAGCTATTATCCTTAATTATCCATGTCGTTTTTTGACGAGGGGCAGTCTAATTAAGCAGACCCTTATACACAAGTACCAAAGGCCTTACTTTCATATGCGTAAATGATCAGGCTCAGCCACTTGCTCAGCCGCACCTTAGGCCCCGTAATACATAGCTCCTCACACAGTGAATTGACCCACCATTACGCCCTACTATCCCCCCTCAATAACCGCTATAATCACCGCCATTTTTCAGCTTAATCTTTGGTGCATAACTACCATGGCAATGGATAAAACCTACCAGCCCCACGAAATCGAGAAATCCTGGTACAAAACCTGGGAAGAAAAGGGCTATTTCGCCCCTCAGGGAGGCGACGACGCCTTCAGCATCATGATTCCGCCGCCAAATGTCACAGGCTCCCTGCACATGGGCCATGGTTTTAACAATGCCATTATGGATTGCATGACCCGTTATAACCGCATGAAGGGCAAAAACACCCTTTGGCAACCGGGCACTGACCACGCGGGTATCGCCACGCAAATGGTGGTAGAACGCCAATTGGCCGCGCAAGGCATTGACCGTAAAGAGCTAGGCCGTGAAAAATTCCTAGAGAAAGTATGGGACTGGAAAGAAGAATCCGGCGGTAACATCACCAATCAAATTCGCCGTTTAGGCAGCTCGGTAGACTGGAGCCGTGAGCGCTTCACCATGGATCCGGGCATGAGCGATGCCGTACAAGAAGTGTTTATTCGCTTACACAAAGAAGACCTTATTTACCGTGGTAAGCGCCTAGTCAACTGGGACCCTAAATTAAATACGGCTATCTCTGATCTAGAAGTAGAGAACAAAGATAAAAAAGGCCACATGTGGCATTTCCGTTATCCACTGGCCGACGGCTTAACCACCAAAGACGGTTTAAGCTACATTGTGGTGGCCACCACTCGTCCAGAAACCATGTTGGGTGATACCGGTGTTGCCGTGAACCCTGAAGACCCTCGCTACAAAGATTTAATTGGCAAGTTCATTGAATTGCCACTTGTAGGTCGCCGCATTCCTATTGTGGGCGATGAACACGCAGACATGGAGAAGGGCACAGGTTGCGTAAAAATCACCCCTGCCCACGACTTTAACGATTACGAAGTGGGCAAGCGCAACAAGCTGCCCATGATTAATATTCTTACCTTTAATGGCGACATTCGCGCAACAGCCGAAGTGTTCAATACCAATGGTGAAGAAAGTAACGATTACCCTACTGACTTGCCAAGTGAGTTTATTGGCATGGAGCGCTTTGCTGCCCGTAAAGCCATTGTGGCCAAGTTTGATGAAATAGGTCTACTAGACGAAGTTAAAGATCACGACCTAACCGTGCCTTACGGCGACCGTGGCGGCGTAGTCATTGAACCCATGCTAACCGACCAATGGTATGTGCGTGTTGAAGCACTGGCCAAGCCTGCCGTTGAAGCCGTTGAAAATGGCGACATTCAGTTTGTGCCTAAAAGCTACGAAAACATGTACTTTGCTTGGATGCGCGACTTAAACGATTGGTGTATTTCTCGCCAGCTTTGGTGGGGCCACCGAATTCCAGCTTGGTATGACGACGAAGGCAAAGTTTACGTAGGTGCAAATGAAAGCGAGGTTCGTAGCCAAAATAATTTAAGTGACGACATAAACCTTCGCCAAGATAACGATGTATTGGATACCTGGTTTAGCTCTGCATTGTGGACGTTCTCAACTTTAGGCTGGCCAGAGAAAACCAAAGAATTGGAAACCTTCCATTCAACGGATGTGTTGGTTACCGGTTTTGACATTATTTTCTTCTGGGTGGCGCGCATGATTATGATGACGCTGAAATTTACTGGAGAGGTACCGTTTAAAACGGTTTACGTTCACGGCCTAGTGCGCGACCAAGAAGGCCAGAAAATGTCTAAATCTAAAGGGAACGTATTAGACCCATTGGATATTATCGACGGCATTTCACTTGATGATTTAGTTGCAAAACGTACTGGCGGTTTAATGCAGCCACAAATGGCCGCTAAAATTGAAAAGCAAACCCGTAAGCACTATCCAGAAGGCATCGCGTCTTATGGCACCGATGCGTTGCGTTTCACGTTTTTATCATTGGCCTCTACCGGCCGTGATGTGAAATTTGATATGAGCCGTTTGGAAGGTTACCGCAACTTTTGTAACAAGCTTTGGAACGCTACCCGTTTTGTAATGGAAAGCATTGGTCAAACCGATGACAAGCCATTAACGCAAATTGAAATAGACGACATTAATAACGGCCACGTGGAATTATCACTGGCCGACCAATGGATTGAATCACGCTTACAAGTTGCTCAAAAAGAAGTAATTGATGCCTTAGAAAATTATCGCTTTGATATTGCCGCACAAGCCATTTACGACTTTGTATGGAACGAATACTGCGCTTGGTATTTAGAATTGTCTAAGCCAGTATTGTGGGATGAAAATTCAACAGATGCCCAAAAGCGTGCTGCTCGTCGTACATTGGTCAGCGTATTGGAAAGTATTTTAAGAATGTCTCACCCAATGATGCCTTACATCACTGAAGAGATTTGGCAGAGCATCGCACCCATTGCTGGTAAGGCAGGCGACACCATCATGCTGGCCCCTTACCCACAGTTTGATGAAAGCAAAGTAAACGCCCAAAGCGATACTGACATCGAATGGCTAAAAGGCGTCATTACAGGCATTCGTAATATTCGTGCGGAAATGGGCATTGGTCCAGGCAAGCCAGTTAAATGCTTGTTCCGTAACGGCAGTGAAGATGATCAGCGCCGTTTACAAGCCAACGATACCTTCTTAAAGGCCATGGCCAAACTAGAAGAAATTACCTGGCTGAATGACGGCGACGCAGCACCTCTTTCAGCCACTGCCCTCGTGGGTAAAATGGAAGTGTTGGTGCCCATGGCTGGCAATATTGATGTGGCCGCTGAGCTTAACCGCCTAACCCGCGCCTTTGATAAAAACGAAAAAGAGCTAGGCCGTGTAGCGGGCAAGCTTAACAATCCTAAGTTTGTAGACAAGGCTCCACAAGAAGTACTTGAAAAAGAGAAAGCCAAGCTGGCTGATTTTGAAAGTACCTCTAAGAAATTGTCTGAGCAGATTGATGCGATTAAAGCGCTTTAATAAGTTTAATTAATTAAGGCCCTATTAGTGATGTCGTGAACATCAATAATAGGGCCTTTTTTGTACCCTTATCAAAGAGTCATTAAATTAAAAAAGAAAGACCCAAAACTATTCTTGACCTATGATGACTTAGTAATACATTTATCTTTTTCCAAATACAAAAGGACTCTTTATGTTTGGCATAGAATTAACCGTCATCATCATTGCCATATTAGCACTGGTATTTATTTCCCAAGGCATAAAAATGGTGCCCCAAGGCTACATGTGGACTGTGGAGCGCTTTGGAAAATACACTAAAACCTTACAGCCTGGCTTGCATTTTATTTGGCCCTTTATTGATGGCATTGGCTTTAAACAAAACATCATGGAGCAAGTGTTAGACATTGATCCACAAGAAGTGATCTCCTCTGATAACGCCATGGTTACCACAGATGCGGTGTGTTTTTACCAAGTGCTTGACCCTGTTAAAGCCTCTTACGAAGTAAACGATTTACCCCGTGCGATGCAAAACCTTATCATGACAAACATTCGTGCTGTGCTGGGCTCCATGGAACTAGACGCCATGCTCAGCAACCGTGACGCCATAAACGCTTCACTGTTAGGCAAGGTAGACGAAGCTACCGATCCTTGGGGGCTAAAGGTCACCCGTATTGAAATCAAAGATATTTCTCCTCCTATGGATTTGGTTGAGTCCATGGCCAACCAAATGAAAGCCGAACGAGATAAGCGAGCCTCTATCTTAAGGGCCGAAGGAGAAAAACAAGCGGCTATTGAAGTGGCACTTGGCGAGAAACAAGCGGCAATATTAAAAGCCGAGGGTGCTCGAGAAGCGGCCTTTAAAGAAGCGGAAGCCCGTGAGCGTTTGGCCCAAGCTGAAGCTCGCGCCACCGACATGGTGTCTAAAGCCATTAGTGAAGGTAACGGTCAGGCCATTAATTATTTCGTGGCACAAAAATACATCGACGCGCTAACCGCCATTGGTCAAAGTGAAAACAGTAAGTTAGTGATGATGCCTTTGGAAGCCAGCGGTGTTATTGGTTCGGTGGCTGGTATTAATGACCTGTTAACAGAAATGAAAAAGCCGTAACGGCCTAAAGGATTACTATATGGAAAATGATGTATGGGCTTGGCTTGATCAGTTAAACCAATGGCATTGGTTTATATTGGGTTTAATCTTATTAATTGGCGAAGCATTTGGCGCAGCGGGTTTTTTACTGGGCGCTGCATTTGGCGCATTAATTACCGGTGTACTGGTATCCATATCTCCTGCCATCGTAGATGGTGGCATGTTATGGCGCTCGCAAGTGCTCACTGATGCCGCCCTTTCGATTGTTTGCTCGTTATTGTATTGGCGCTATTATCGCGCTGAGCTACAAGGCTCCGACCGCCCAGAACTGAACCATAAAACCAGCCAGTTCATTGGCCGTAAACTAACCTTAAAAACCGATATTGATTTTGAAGGGCGTATTCAAATAGGCGACACATTTTGGAAAGTGAAATCTGATGATGCCTTAAAAGAAGGAGACAAAATAGAAGTGATTAACAGCGATACCAGCACCTTATTTATTAAAAAAATAGATTAGGTTCGCTTGTTTTATACTTAGCTAAAAACGTCGCTCTTTGCCATCCTTGGCAGCGCGTCGTACCGTACATCCTGTACATAAAAAGCCCCGTCAGTTTTGACACTGACAGGGCTTTTTTATTGAAAGGTTAGCGTATTAAATCCTAGCCTCGTAAACGCCTTACACGTACTGAACGTCCTTTAAGTTTGCCTTCACTTAATTTTTTAAGTGCTAGCTTAGCCGCATCAGTGTGTACTGCCACATAAGCCCAATTATCGTACATATTAATTTTGCCCACTTGCGAGCCTTCAATGCCATGCTCGCCCGTCAGTGCACCTAAAATATCACCTGGGCGAATTTTTTGCTTTTTACCACCATCCAGTTGCAAGGTCACCATGGAGGCATAAAAGATAGGGGTATTTAAGGTGCTTTCCCGTGGTAACTCTTCAGGGCTGATTTTAATATCAAGATAATCTTCAAGTACCCCAATATTATAATTTTCTTTTTCAATATAAAACGTCACTGCCAAACCATTACTGCCTGCACGCCCTGTACGGCCAATTCTGTGAACGTGTATTTCTGGGTCGCGGGCCATGTGAAAGTTAATCACCGCATCCAGTTTATCTATATCTAAGCCGCGCGAGGCCACATCAGTGGCCACTAAAATAGACGCACTTTTATTGGCAAAACGCACTAAGGTTTGATCACGATCTCGTTGCTCTAAATCACCATGCAAGGCCACGGCGCTAAAACCTTCTTCACGTAAATCGTCACACACTTCCTGGCATTCGCGTTTCGTGGCACAAAATACCACTGTGCTTTCGGGTTGGTGCTTTAACAATAATAAGCGCAAGGCCAGCATGCGCTCATCGCTACTTCTTAGTTTATAGAAATGCTGCTCAATGCTGCTGTCATCGTGTTTCGATTCCACTTGCACACGCACAGGCTCAGTCATAATACGTTTTGAAATAGCTTCTATGGTGTCGGGGAAAGTGGCGCTAAATAACAGGGTTTGGCGCTCTTTAGGAATATCCACAATGATGTTATCAAGGGATTCTTGAAAGCCCATTTCTAACATGCGATCCGCTTCATCCAACACTAGGGTATTAACACGGTCTAGCTCTAGAGTGCCTTTGCGAACATGCTCTTCCACACGCCCTGGTGTGCCCACAATAATATGCGCACCATGCTCTAAAGAGCCTATTTGAGGGCCAAATGGCATGCCACCACAAAGGGTTAATACCTTGATGTTATGAATGGTGCGCGCCAGCTTACGAATCTCTTTGGCCACCTGGTCGGCCAGCTCTCTGGTTGGGCACAATACAATTGACTGCACGTAATAACGCTTTACATCCAAGGCTTGAAGCAGGCCTAAGGCAAAGGCAGCGGTTTTCCCTGAGCCTGTTTTACCTTGGGCAATTACATCCTTGCCAGCCAATATATTCGGTAAACTTTGCCCTTGAATAGGGGTCATGGCGTCATAACCTAAGGATTTAAGGTTATCCAGTAGCGGCTGGTGTAATTTTAAAGAAGAGAAATCAGTTTGGCTCAAAGGAGTGCCCTGCATGAAAAGATTTGGATGGCGGCCATATTAACAGATCCAAGGGGTTAATCGGTACGTTTCATTACGTAACCCCAGCTATTTCAAGTGGCGTCGCAATTTCCTTTCAAGGGCTTTTACATCCACAGGTTTTGACAGGTAGTCGTCCATCCCTGCCTCTAAGCATTTCTCCATATCCCCCGCCATGACATTGGCTGTCATGGCGATAATAGGAATAGGGGTATCTTTTCCTGTGGCGACAATCGCTTTGTTACGAATGAACTGAGTAGCTTCATAGCCATCCATAATGGGCATGTGGCAGTCCATTAATATTAAATCAAAACTACTGTCCTCAAGCGCCTTCAAGGCTTCTTGACCATTATGAGCAATGCTCACCTGCTGAGATAAATTATTCAGCATTTCCATGGCGACTTCTTGATTGATCAAATTATCTTCCACCAATAAAATTCTTCCACTGGGTAAGGCTTCTATTAGCTTCTTGTCGCTGTTGTTTTCAAGGCGCTCCTGAAATAACACTTTCTGAAAACGCACTTCAAAACTAAAGCAGCTGCCTTTGTCTGGTGTGCTGTCTACCCAAACGCCACCGCCCATGAGTTCACATAAATCCTTCACTATGGCCAACCCAAGGCCCGTCCCCCCGAATCGACGAGTGGTGGTGCTATCTGCCTGAGTAAAGACCTTAAACAAACTGGTTAAATACTCAGGTTCAATGCCTATTCCGCTGTCTTGGATATCCACGCTCAAGATGCAATAGCTATTATCCTGCTGGTCATCATTGAGATGACAAGTGACTTTTATCGTGCCCTCGGGTGTAAACTTAATGGCATTACTCAGCAAATTATTCATAATTTGCCCAAGCCTTAAGCTATCGCCTAGTACTCGAAAAGCATCTAAATTTTGTAAGTTAACATCCAGCTTCAACCCTTTTTGATCAATCAATATTTGGTTAACATCTAGAATACTGCTCACTTCATCTTGTAAACAAATGGCATTTTTTTCTAGTTTTAAGTTTCCTGATTCAATCTTGCTGTAATCTAATATGTCGTTAATGAGCAGCATTAAAGTATTGGCACTGTCTTTGGCCAGTTTTACTTTATTTAAGTTTTCGTTATCTAATTTTGCTGACTTAAGCAACGTCAACATACCAATTACACCATTTAGCGGGGTTCTTATTTCATGGCTCATGGTCGCTAGAAAATTCGTTTTGACATTTAGTGCCTCTTGTACTTTTTGTTTTTCCATTTCAATTTGCTGAGTTTTTATTCGGACTCTTTCAACTAAATTGTTATTTAAGTCAAGAATTTCGTATTTCGATTTTTCAAGCTCAGCCACCATGCCTGAAAAACTCAGTTGTAAATCTCGTAGTTCATTATTTTTTGGGGTGGCCTGTATTTTTTCTACTTCCCCTAATTTTTGAAAGTTTATTTCCTTAACGGTTTTGGATAATTGACTTAAAGGGTATAAAATTATTTTATTGCTAAACCAATAAAAAATAATCCACAATGCCACCCCCTTTATAATGGAATTAATAGCCAAGAAAACAAAACCGGTTTTAACACGATCTAATACTGCGGCTGAAGAGCTATACAAGGTTACTTTTGCCAGCTCATGCCCCACACCAGCGTATTCATATATAACAGGGAATTCATGATAGAAAAGCTCTTCTTGATTGCCCAAGACGGTCACCTGATTACTTTGGTATAATAAAGTTTCCAAATTGCTATTCATGACTCTGCCCTGAGCCATAAAAATCTTTTCTTCATTCACTTTATTAACTTTCACCCCTTTAATAACCGGCACCAAGTTCATGGCGTTCATAACATCTTTAATACGTTCTCTGTCTAGATGCCACATGCTTTTCCCCAGCACAGGGCCAAATATGGTTTCATAGCTTTTTAATTCTTGTGAGATATTAACTTGGGTTTGCCGATATTCTTCAAAGACATGTATTGCTGTCACGGTAATCGCCACTAAACAATAACAAAAGAAAACAACACGCATCAGCTGCGTTGCAATAGACTCTTTAATCATGACGACAAGATGAGTTTAGCCAGGCCTGCCACACTTGCGGATATTCATCCATCCAGCGTTTAGCCGCTTGCGGGTAGCTTAAGTTATCCACATCGACTAAGGCTGCCGCATAGGCAATATGGTCATTACTGAGGCTAATTTTTTTAAATGTCTCATAAGCACATGGCCATTGGTTTTTAAGCCCAGGCCAAGCAGCTTTTTTTAACCAGCCCCCTTTGGGGTTTCCACAATCAAATAGGAAGCTTTTATTCACCCCCCATTGGGGGTTCGTTTCACAATCAGGGTGATAGTCAGGAAACTCAACAAACTTACCCTTAAAGCGAGATTCCACCCAGTTTGGACTCCAGTTAAACAACATAATGGGCTTGTTATTTAATACCGCTTTTTTAAGAGCCACCCATAAGTCATCGCCCTTCTCCACAGGGCTGACATCAAAATCCAAGCCTAATGCCCTTATCTTGGCTTCGTCTGGCTTTTCCCAAGGGCCAGCTATGTACACCCCTTTAGTGGAGACACTTTTTTCATCACTAAATAAATGAGCACAGCCCTTTAAAGCGCGCCAATCTGGTAGGCCAGGGCATAGTTTTTCAACATAATCTGGATACCACCAATCTTCTCTTGTGGTGGCTTGGTGTGAGCCCATGTCTTCAATGCTCTTGGCTGCCACTAGGCGATCAAAAGCTTTGGCCATCGTGCCTTCCCAGACTTCCACCTGAACATGAACGACCCCGTGGCTTAATGCCCCCCATTGCTCACTCACCGAACTTTGCTGGTATTCAACCTCATAGCCCATTTTTTCAAAAATACGGCCCGTTACATGGCTTAAAACCAGCTGACTGGTCCAATTATTTAATAATATTTTAATAGCTGGAGCTTGATCGGCCTGTACCAGCATTGGTAATAAGAAAAGCCAAATTAGAAACCTTTTCACCACATTATTTCCGCATTAAGTGCTTATTAACTAATTGTAGGCGAGGATAGCAAGAAGGGGTAACGCAGGGGCGACGACTCTAGGCCCTTTGCAGGGCAGACTGTTTTAGTTTGATGGCTTCAGAGCGATTGGCTACTCCAAGTTTCCCGTAGATATTTTTCAAATGCCATTTAGTGGTGCTAATGGCTGTTCTAGTGTGCTGGCTAATTTCGGCATTACTTAACCCTGAGGCTAATAATAAGTAAACTTCTTGCTCTTTACCCGTCAGCGCGATGCTTTGAAAGCTGATGGGCTTTTGGGTGGGTTTATCTTCGCTTAGTAAATCACTAAACACTTGAAAGAATAATTCAGGGACGATGATGCTATTATTGTTACTGGCCAGTTTAAAGACTTTTTCCAGACCCGGTGTTTCGTCAAAAACACTTCTTGAAAACCCCATGTAGCCATAAGACTCAAGCAGAGCGCCTAACCGTTGAGTGGCAATGCACTCGTTTTTTTGATGCACATCTAACATAAGAAGATTCGTTTTAGCCACTAATGATCGGCTAATGGCACCACACGCATCCAATTTTTCAGCTAATTCCTTCAATAATTTTTCAGCTTTTAAATACTCTCCCTTAAAAATATACCAATAGCTTAGTGTTAACACTTGACGTTCAACCACCTCATTATATTGATCGGTTAATAGCCGCAAATTATTGGCGTTTTTTTCAAGATTGTATTCCACTACTAAACTACCAGCACGATTAATATCGCCACTAAGCCAAGCTTGGCGCATTGACTCTTGAACGCATTGGCTTGCAAATCGCTGATAGTAACCAAATACCAGCAGCCGCTTAAATTGAACCAACACTCGTGTGGCTTTTTTGTTATCTCCTTCAATAAACAATAATCTAGATAAATTTAAATAAATGGTGGCAATAACTTCGGTTACACAAGAGTGATTAATAAGAGGCAATAATGTTTCACACAGCGTTTTCGCCTCACTTAATTGATTTTGTTCATAATAAACAATCACCATGGCTGTTTTCAAATTCACCCAAGCAAGACTGCCTTTAATAAAACGGTGATTAAGGTTTAATTGCGAAATATACGTAACCGCCTCAACCCCACGCCCAATATGGCGCTCGCATAACGCAATAATTAAATCCACATAGCTTTCAGCCAAAACATAATCTAAATTAGAGAGTCGAGTTTTTATCTTTGTTGCTGTAATAAGTGCAGCATTAATATTTCCTTTTTGTAATTCAAAGTAAGCTAAAAATACCCCTGCAAACATCCTTAGACCATTGCCATTACCATTATCAAAGGCCATTAATTCCTGCACCGACAAACTGGCTAACGCTTGCGTTTCTTGCTGAAACAACCCTAAACACAACTTTAAAAACTCAACATCTTTAGCTGCTTCAGTACCTTCTATTAAATGTATTTCTTGAGGAATTAATTCTAAATAGTATTTAGCCTGATTAAAGCGTCTATAAAAAATAAGAGCATGTATATAGGTAAGCAGTAACTTTAAATTATTATTAAATTCATCCATTGTGTAATTATCTAATTGCACAATTATTTTTGAGAAATCCCCTTGTTTAAGCCAATATTCGCAAGCTGTGTATACACCCTTGTGAATCCCATCCTTTTGTGCACTTTTATAATGATACAAAGCGGCTTCAAAATTTTTATTTTTTGAAAAGATATCACCCGCTAAATCATGCATTTCAATCACTTTAGCTTCAGAGTAAGACTGCTTGATTCTTAGCCTTAAAAAGTCTTTTAATAAAGAGTGATACCGATACCAGCCTTCATTATCGTCAACACTCGATACAAACATGCCTTGCCGAATTAGCGTATTAATCATTGATTGAGAATGACTCCCCCCTAAAAACTGGTCACAAACTGACGCATTAAAGCTTTCAAATATTGCCGTTTTAATTAAAAAATGTTGCATATGATCGGGCAATTTTCGATACACTTCAGCCTTGAGGTACTCCACTAAATCTGGCTGTTTACCATTAAAGGATGTGATGCCGTTGGGGCCCTGCTGGTAAAAATCCATTAGGGCAATCTTAATACCTGCCACCCACCCTTCTGTCGATAGCATAATACTGTGTAGATATTCTTCTTCTATATAGTCACCCCCTAACTTTTTACTTAATTCATTCACTTGTAAGGCTGTAAATTTTAAATCGTTAATATCAACCTGCAGAAGCTTATCTTCAATTTTTAGACGACTTAAATTTAACGAAGGGTAATGCCTTGTGGATAAAATAATATGAATATTTTCAGGAAGCGTTTCAATTAAAGCATTTAATAAATTTGAAGAATAACTCGACTCTATGTTTTGGTAGTCATCTAACACCAAGTACAGTTCACGATCGATAGATTTTAAAACTTGCGTGACTTTCTTAGCTATCTGAGGGGCTGATATTGCACCATCAGAACTAAATAAGTTAATCACTGGGGCATCAAACACCTGAACCGTCTTTCTAATGCTATCCAAAATGAGTTTTAACACATGAAAAATATCACTGTATGGCTCACTTGAATCTAAGTGTGCCACATTTAAGCAACCATTATTTTCTTCCCACTGTTTCAATAAAGTGCTTTTACCCGATCCAGCAGGGGCCACCATTACCGTTAATGGAAAATTCTTTGCATGAGCCATTAACGAAACTAAATTATCTCTATCTATGAGATGGGACACATGTACTCCACAATACTTTTTTATTATTTTTATTTCGTTTGTTAAACACTAAGTAGCTTCAATATTTTTTACAAGGATAAACCCGCCAGCCATTTAATAGTGTCGACTCGCACCAAATTTTTCACCCCCTCCCTTAGAGGGGGTCTTTGCTATTAATAATTAATTATCATTAAAAGGCGATAAGTAGAAATACCATCCAAATATAATAATAAGGAATGATAATGAGTGGATCTATATGGGTTACCTGGCCCGCATTAACCAAACTTGGCACCTTAGGGGTCATAGCAGGCGTAATTGTAATTGGCCTAGAGCGTGAGAAATTATTTGATGAGAATTTAATTGATGTTGAAAATTATGAAAAACATAATGCCACTATAATTTGTGACGAGAGAAGTCTAACCGCACGCACAGAAGATGGCACCTGCAACACACTTGAAAATCCGGCTGAAGGCTCGGCATTAAAACGCTTTGGTCGAAACGTGCAACTGGACTCTGTGCAAGCAGAGTTAGACGCACAAACTCTATTAGAGCCTAACCCAAGAGATGTTAGTAATTCTCTTATGGGCCGAGATGAATTCAAACCTGCCACCAGCGTTAATTTTATTGCCGCCGCTTGGATTCAGTTTATGGTCCATGACTGGGTAAGCCATGGCCCTAACAGTGATGAAGACCCCATGGAATTCCCTTTACCCCCAGGGGATGAATTAGGCACAGGCATGATGTCAGTGCAAAGAACCCAGCCAGATAGCAGCCGAAGTGAAGACGAAGCGCATTTACCCGCCACTTATCAAAACATCAATACCCACTGGTGGGATGGCTCGCAAATATACGGCAGTAACGCATCGACTAATGAAAAAGTTCGATCTTTTGAAGATGGCAAACTCGTTATCAATAGTGACAACACATTGCCTACCGAGTTTTTTTCAGGTGTTCCAGTCACAGGGTTTAACGATAACTGGTGGCTCGGCTTAAGCATGATGCACCAATTATTCACCATGGAACACAACGCCATTGCCGATAAAATAAAATTGGAAAACCCACAACAAACTGACCAGTGGATTTATGACAAAGCCCGTTTAATTAATGCCGCGCTCATGGCAAAAATCCATACGGTTGAATGGACACCGGCCATTATTGCTAACCCAGTTACAGAACGAGCCATGTACGCAAACTGGTGGGGGCTATTAGGTGAGCGTGAAGGACGTGATAAATTTCAGGCTGAATATGAAGCCCTAGCGGAAGATTTAGCCAAAACAGACTCCTTTGTAAAACATCTTTTAGGGTTAGATCCCAATTTCAGTGGTGCCCTAGATGATGCATCATTTATAGAACACGGCATTGGCGGATTAGTGGGCTCTCGTCAATCAGATAACGCTGGCACCCCTTACACCTTAACGGAGGAATTCGTAGAAGTTTATCGTATGCACCCGTTACTGCGTGATCAGGTGGATATCTACGACATTGGTTCTAACATTGTGAGTAATTCAATTAATATTGAAGATACCCGCAATGGCGATGCTGAGGACGTCTTAGATCAAGAAGGCGCTGAACGTTTATGGTATTCATTTGGTATTACTCACCCAGGTTCATTAACTCTTAAGAATTATCCGCAATTTTTACGCAATCTCTCTATTCCATTGGTGGGAGACATCGATCTAGCCACCATAGATATTTTACGAGATCGCGAGCGGGGCATTCCGAGATACAATGAGTTCCGCCGTCAAATTCGCTTAAACCCCATTACAAAGTTTGAAGACTTAACGCAAGACCCTGTGTTATTGGCTGAATTAAAACGTCTTTACGATAACGACATTGAAAAAATTGATGCGTTAGTGGGGCAATTGGCAGAAACCGTGCGTCCAGAAGGATTTGCCTTTGGTGAAACGGCTTTTCAAGTATTCATACTGAACGCATCACGCCGTCTTATTACCGACCGCTTTTATACAAAAGATTACACCCCACAAGTGTATACCCAGGCAGGAATTGATTGGGTAGAAGAAAACACCATGGTAGACGTTTTGAACCGACACTTCCCTCAATTAAATACAAGCCTTGTGGGGGTGGATAATGCCTTTAAACCTTGGGGTCTTAATATCACCGATGACTATCAATCTTGGCAGGGCTGCAATAAGCAACAACACCTTTGGGTTAACGGTGCCCTAAGAACACAACACCCCTTAGATGAGTTGCCTAATTTAACTAAAGTAGATATTGGCGGGTTAATTAACAGCATTCTTTGGAGTAAAGTTAATCTAGATTCGGACGTAGCACCAGTGGGCTATGAAAAACCCATACATGCCAAAGGCGTAATGGCCAAAGTAGCATTTGAGACACAAGCTGGGCATCCTTACACAGGATTATTTAAAGGAGCTGACTGCGGGCTATTACGTTTGTCTTTGACAGGGGACCCCAGCGACCGAGGCTTTGCTCCAGGGTTAGCTTGGAAGTCTTTTGTAGATGGTAGCGCTTCACAAAATATTTCAGCCCTTTATACGTTATCTGGGCAAGGTGATAACTATAATTTCTTTAGTAACGAACTCTCTCAATACGTCTCTGTTGAGGCCAATGAAACACTAGGCACCACCGCGCTATTTTCTTTAGTGTCCACTAAGCCCACGCGTTTAATGACTGAGGGCATGGCCAATGTTACCCAAAATGGTCAAATGGAGCAGAGCCCTAAATCCCCTACTCAAATTTACTTTGTACCAAATGAAGCCCTGAGAAATCAGTTTTCTTCATCAGAGCATGACTTTAGACAAGACTTGCTAACACTTCCACAAGGCACTGTGCTTTACGATATTTACGCCACCGATAAGGATATAAAGTCGTCTATATTTCCTTATTACAATAAAAAGTACGCACAGCAACGCCGTGATAGCGCAATAAAAGTGGGGAGTTTAACGTTAACGTCTGAGTTCAATGCTTCTAACTTTTCGGATAGCGGGGTATTTTTCCGGCACCAAAGATATGAGGACAGATAACACTATTTAGTTATTTTCCATTAATATTGGTTCTGAAATTGACCGCAGCTTGCTGCGGTTTTTTGTGAATGGAACTAAACCTAGTATAAAAAGCTTCTTATTTACGCGTGTGACTTCCATTAAATGAAGCTACATTTATTTATTAAAAATTAAAGATCATCCACCATGTCTTTGACTTTATCTTTCAACATGTCTTTTTTGTTGTTTAAAAATTTCTCTCCTTGATCAATCAAACCGGCATCGTCGGCACTTTCATGAGCATCAGAGATAACATCTGGATCTTCAAACGGGTTTTCGTACAAGGCGTTACCCTTACCGATATTCACTCCAAACCATAAACCCACCACAAAACTAAAGACAATGGATGCAAAAATTATTTTCATGAAACAGCCCTTCATAACAGAGGTTTTTATATTTATTCAAACATTAATTTAATCTACAAGCACCACAGGCACTTTATCTTTAAGGTAAATCTCATGCTCATTAATATGGCTGCGATAAGCCAAAATTTCCACACCTTTTTTTGCCGCCTCTCTTAATAGCTGTCCGTAAACTGGGTCTATGTGATCCGCTGGCCTCACTTCTTTAATGCCTGTGTGATTAACACAAAAGAAAATAACCCCTCTGTGGCCTTCCTCTACCATGCGCATTAATTCACGTAGATGCTTGCTTGCTCGTTCACTGACGCTATCAGGAAAGTAGCCAATGCCCTCTGTGGCATCTCCATCAGGCGTGGGCACACCGTTAATGGTATTTTCCAAAAGAGTGGTATTTTTAACTTCTACATAAATGCTTTTTTCACCGCCACTTAATAATATATCAATGCGACTTTTCTCCCCCCCGTAGCGCACTTCTGTTTTTAATTGGTCGTAATCTTGAAGCTCGCTCACCACAGAATTTTCTATGGCTTCAGCCACCAGGTAATTAGGACGGGAAGTATTAATGCACGCCACATGGCCTGATGGGGTTTGTACTAACTCAAGGCTATGGGGATATTTGCGTTTTTCGTTTTGACTATCCCAATACCAAGCATCGCCACCTTCCACGTAACAATTCTTCATGGAGCCCGTAT
>OJDR01000190.1_pt1 | contig 18051 bp, 16 predicted proteins | sample 1593081 | NCBI WGS metagenome assembly OJDR01 (sample SAMN05416873, study PRJEB24817) | seawater metagenome | isolation source: Sea water | place: Canada:Atlantic | collected 2013-11
CCATAAGCGTACTGCTATATTTATTGCGCTATCAGCAAAAGCATCGATACCAATGAGCGGCTTACGTACTTCACTAACAATGTCTAATTTACCAATCACCTCTTCGAGCATAGCCACAACCTCTAACGGATTTTCACTGTAATCAATACCGACACTGAGCTCTAACAACGAATCATGGCGCGAGTTATGTAAAATTTCACCAACAATATGCTTGTTAGGAATGGTAATTTCGACGTTATCTTCATCTGACAAAATAGTGTAGGCGAGTAATACTTCCTTCACTAGCCCTGTAACACCTTGTACTGTGATGGTATCACCAACGACAAACGGGCGAATAATAATAATATTAAATCCAGCGGCATAGTTAGCGAGCAAACCTTGTAACGCTAAACCTGCACCTAATGAAATCGCACCGATAGCGGCAATAAATGGCGTAACACTAATGCCTAATTTACCTAAAGAAACGATTGTAATCATCACTACTATGAGCATTTTACTGGTATTCGCTAAAAAGCGGCTTAAAGTGACATCAAGCTTATGTCGCTCACATAACTTCAGCACACCATTGGCTATTTTGCCGGCAAACATATAGCCAATAATGAAAATAATGAAAGCACCAATTAATTGGAAGCTGTAGTTGGTAAAAAACTCAACAATAATATTGTAAATACGGCTAACTTGGTCCAGTTCATTTTTGAGTAAGAGAGTGGGATCTAAAGTTTTAGTTATTTGCTCTGCGGTGCTAGTGCTGCTTGATTCAGCCATAAGGACATTCCATATTTTTTCTTTATTTAGTTTGGCTATATTATGACAATTTAATGATAAAACTACAGTATTATTAATCACTAGCTGTTAAATTTACTATCTACTGATAAATAAGTGAACAAATAGACATCCTTGTCCTATTTGGTGAGGAAAAGTTTACTTAACGCTTTGCTAAAGAATCATCGGCTAACTGGTAATTGATCGTATGATGTAATTCATAATCGATATAAACTTCCATTTGATATTCTCTTGGCAAGTCATCAAAATCTGTTCGCATGAAAATAGCACCACGTCGTTGAATGACCATAGCTTTACCCATCAGCTTTTTCAGCTGACCACTTTCAGTTCGTATTGGTACAATATGAATTGAATTCAGGTTAAATTGCTCATTACTATCACTGGTAACAACTAAACCATACAAAGTTGTTTCTGTACCATTAACAATAGGAATTTGGGTGGTTTTTTCAAAAGCGACCGGCTCACCAGCGTTATTATGTCGAATAACACCAAAGTCAAAGACAAGGTTACTATCAGATGCTGCATGGCTAAAAGCAGAAAATAAAACTGAGCACAGCATAATAATGTTAATTAATCTCATGATACTTTCTCCTCTAGTAAATAAGCACGCTTTCTAAAACAAATAAACATCGCCGGTATTGCGAATAAAGCTAAGCTGCCGGGTTCGGGAACCGCAATAGCATTAGCTGGCATTGTGCCGGCTATTTCTGCAACAATTTTGTTCTCTATCGCAGTTTGAAAGTCATCGAAATTACCAGGGGCTAACAAAAACGGCGTTTCACCATTAATAACCTCTTCTAAATATTGATCAACAACTGCTTGTTCTGTAGTAATTGCGATACCATTAATGGTATCAACACCACTCATAATGGCATTTGCAGAAGCAATGCTTGGTGCTATACCTGTGTTGTTCGTTCCATCACCAGAAACGTCAATAATTTGCTCAAAACCGACAAAGCCGTTACTTGCAAATAATGGGTAAGCATATTCAATAGCTTCCCCAATAGCTGTCCAACCGGAAAATGGCCGTGCTATATCTCCGATAATACTTGCTAAAGTATCTGCGCTATCAGTACTGTCAACTAAGGTCCAATCAATCATGACACTCTGTTGATTAGGGCCAGACCACATAATCAATTGCACGGCAATTTTCCCTTGAGTACCCCCCATAATGGCGTTTTGCACATTATCACTCTCAAAAGCCGCTTGGTACCCTTGTAATTGCAAATCATATTCTGAGCGATTAATGCTACCAGATATATCTAGCAGTAACTGCAATTCAATATCAACTTGCGTGACACTATGTGCGACACCACTTGTGGCTAGCAAGAAAGTTGCAATGGCAATCTTCCGACAATTTATCCGCATACGTTTCCCCTCACAATTATTAACTATTAGTTCAACAATCGTTCATTGCAGTATTCTTGCCTATTTTTTTGTCATTTTAATCAACAAGTTAAAAAAAACACAGTAGCCTAATTCGCAAAATGCACGCCAAACAATTGCAATTTGCGATGCAATTTCTATCAGTCATGGTAGCGAAAAAATAAGCTATTGATTTTCATTAACTTTATAAGTGGCAACGCAATTGCAAAGACTAACAACAACACCGATTGATAAAGAGTTAAAACATTAGTCGTTGGGTTTAATCACATGTGAGGACATGAATATGAGTAGCTATTATAGAAAAGAGAGATATAGTCATCGCAGTACAACACTAACCGACTCTTTAATTAGAGTGACGCTATTAATTTTATTTATCCTGATATTGGGAGGGTCCTTGCTAATGCAATGGAAAAAAGCGTCTGCTTTAAGTGGCCACTTGGACGACAAACGCATTTTGTTAGCCCAAGCCGAAAATGAATTAGCAATATTGCGTACATTAAATCCGTACAATGTCGGTAGTAATGAAGTATTAGCAGAAGCTGTTGATAAGGCAGACTTATTTCCTGGCTGGGTAACACGAGTATATCCTTTACCTTCGAGTGTAGAGCAAGCGGCTTTTAGCAACGATGTTGGCTCATTCGTCATGAATGAAACGCGCTTTTCGCTTTCAAGCCATAAAAGTTATGGTATAGCACAACCAAGTAAAAGCATGTACCGACTTAATGGGCTTTTCCCAAACCGCATTAAAGGTCGTTTACAAGTCGGGGTAGAGTTTTATGTTAAAGACCATGCTATCAAGGCCTCTTCAGAATCGATGGCAAAGATTAGCTCATGCTACGCTCGTATTGATATGAATAATAAACGCGTGATAGATAAAAAAATTCATTTAATGACGCGCTTTAAATCAGAGCAAGTGTTAACAGGTTCATTAGAATTAAACAAAGGGTTAGTTCCGATCAGTGCCATGTTGTATTGTGATAGTAAATCGGAGTTAAATGGCAGTGACATTGAAGTGTCTATATCTTTTAGAACACCCGAGCAACACAATTTAACAACTAGCCGCTATGATATTTTTCATATTTACAACCCAAAAAAAGTTGTTGCCCAGCTTTAATACCTGTTGAAATTAAAGGCTCAAAATAGGAAATTTAAGCGTAAACGTACAGCCCTGGTTTGGCTTTGAGCTTACGCTTATCAGTGCATTATGTTTTTCTATAATTGCATATGACACCGATAATCCTAAACCCGTTCCTTCGCTTTCATTCTTGGTCGTGTAAAAAGGTTCAAATAAGCGACGGATTACCGATTCATCCATGCCACAGCCAGTATCATGTACATTCACTTCAATTGAGTTATCAACGAAATTACTTTCGATTAGTAACTCACCTCTCTCATTCATGGCTTGCGCAGCATTAACAAATAAGTTAACAAAAACCTGTTGTAATTGGCCATAATTCCCTTGGATTTTAGGTAAATTCAGTGCAAGCTCTTGGACGATTTCATGGTCATATTTAAGCTGATTCCAAACTATCTTTAACGCGCTCTCAATTACCTCGTTAATCGAAACGGCAGAAAAATCATCTTGTTCTTTTCGTGAGAATGTTTTTAAACTTGCAACAATATCAGTTACGCGCTCAACACCAATGATGCAAGAATTTAATAGTTCATTCACATCGTTTCGTGCGAACGAAAGTTCCTTGGTATTATTGAATTGTTGAACAATAGTCAAAGGTAATTGAGAGAAAGCATGCTCATAGATTTTTAAATAATCTTTTAGAACATTCAAATTACTCGATATATAGCCAATAGGATTATTTATTTCATGAGCAACCCCTGCTGCCAATTGACCTAATGAACTCATTTTTTCACTATGAATTAATTGTTGTTGAGTAGCCCTCAACTCGTTAACAGTATTGCGTAAATCACGATAATTGTAGGCAAGCTCAACTTTAGTCATACGTCGTTTTATTGCTGCGCCAAATTGTTGTGCAGCAATACCCAAAGTTTGTTTAAAATCATCACCATAACAAAAATGACTAATATCAAATAAAATTAGGCGCCGCTCAGTCTCTGTTATTTTAACGACCAAATATAACAAGGTATCATTGCGAAACAGTGTTGAATATATTGCATTATTACCTATGCTTTTATACTCGATTCTATGCCAACACAATTCCGACTGAGTCAGGAATGGATTAACAATATCTTCATAGCCTTGTAACCAAGGCTTTATCTGCCATTGTTTATCGCCCGATGCTAATGACCATACCGAGTTATGCGTATCATGATTAACACGCATAACAACAGCCGAGCAAGTATCCAATAATTTCGCAACATTGCCAGCAAAGTGATAGAAAGACTCATCAATATTTTTATCCAATAACAATTCTTGCGTTAAACTAGCTAAAAACTGTAATTGAACTTGCTTGCTCGTTGCTTTTTCATAAGAGTCAAAAAACTCTTTATTCTCATAAAGTGCTATTTCTGCTTTTTCATCTAATTGGACTTCTAATCGTTTTTTAGCATTGCGTTCACGTATTAACGCTTTTTCTAACAGCGCGATTTTTTCTTCTAGGACAATATTTATATTTCGACCCGAATTAGGCAATGTTCATCTCCTTTACATAAACACTTAGTTTGATAGATATTAACCTTTTGTTTGAAATGCACCGCTGCGCCTAGAATTAATCCTTCGGCAAAATGACACATTTGTCGATGTGAGATATAACGAACAATAAGTACATTATCTTGTGGTTGATCGTACAATAGTGTCGGCGTATACGCTAAGGGATCACTTTTTTGTACTTCAATATGAATAACACTATCGACTGCTCGCATAAAATCGAACAAATTATCAATATCTTTAACAAGCGTTAACCCTAGTGACATCAATACTGGAAAAAAATATTCTCCAAAACCTCTAAATAAATACTCTCTGTCAACACCAACAATTTTGCCTAAGGTATCAGCTAATACTCTAAATTCAGCATCATCATACAATTCAGTCGATAAGTATTCACCATTAGAAGCGAGTTCACAGCTATCTAATGTTTTCAGCCAAGCAGTTAGACCAAACTCTTTTTCAACATATTCCGCGAAGCCGGTAAAAATTGCACCTTTCATATTCAATAACCCTTAAAAACTTCACTTACGGTTAACTATAATGCTAGCATGAGTTTATGCAACTAATTCATCTTTAACTATATTTTTTTAGGATTAAGAAATGTTACCGTCAGTTTTACTGCTAGATGATGAACAAGAAGTGCTTAATGCACTACAGCGAGTATTGCGCAACGATTACCAAGTGCATGCCTTTACTGACGCTAATACTGCGCTAGAGTTCTTTCAAAACTCCCCTACCCAAATTGTTATTTCTGATATGAAAATGCCAAAAATAAATGGCGCTGAATTTTTAAGTCGCATTGTAGATATCAACAATCGATGTAAGCGAGTTGTTCTCACGGGCTACGCCGATACCGAACTTGCAAAACAAGCGATTAATGAGGGGAAGATTTCAGCTTATTTAACTAAGCCATGGGAAAATGTTGAACTTAAAGCGACTTTAACAACTTTAATTGATGAACTGAGAACTGAAAATAAAAAATTATCGATCATTAAGCATTTAAAGTTAGATAATAAACGGTTATCTGCCAATCAAACATCCATGGTCAAAGTAGCTAACTTTATTCAAACTGATCACGACAATATTGTTAATCAGCAACAAAAGCTATCGACGCTCAATAACGAGCTACTGCAACTTAGTGCCAATTTGGTTGCCATGCAAACTCAAGATACTTCTGGTCATACATTTCGCGTTGCGCAACAAAGTAAAATGCTTGCCAGTAGAATGGGCTTAGTAGAGCCTCAACGCGTGCATGTTTATTTAGCCGGATTATTTTATCGTATAGGCATCTGTAGCCTTTCATCTTCACTCGTTAATGCACCTTGGTATAAAATGTCTGCACAAGAAAAGCTAATGTGGATGAAATTTCCACAAACGAGCGCTGAGATAATAAATTCAGTGAGTTCATTAACGCCAAGTGCAAAAATTGTTCGTCATATTTATGAACATTTCGACGGCACAGGCATACCACAGCATCTCAGTGGTGATGATATCCCCATTGCTTCACGAATTTTAGCTATTGTTATTCAATTTGATTTATTGGTTTCAGGTAAAATATCGGCGCAATGCCTCAGCCCCCAAGAAGCTATGATAATAATGAAAAAAAGCTTGGGTAGTTTATTTGATAGCAAAATTTTCACTCAATTCGTTGGTATGCTTACTGCGCCACTAGCCACAGAAAATTTAGAAATAGCAAAAAGTATAGGTGAACTTCAACCGGGAATGATATTGGCACAAGATATACAAAATCATGAAAAACTTAAACTACTCAATGAAAAAACAGTACTTTCACAAGGACACATAGATAGCTTAGCAACACATCAAGAACACACCAAGAAAGTGATCGTTGCATATATACTGCATAAAAGTGATGAATAAGTTAAGTCATAAAGCTAATACGGAGTTGTAGACCTATGGAAGTTACTGATCGTCGCCCCTTAATTATCATCGTTGATGATGAACGAGAGATTTTGATGGCCTTAAAACGTACCTTAATGCAAGTTGACGTACGCATCGAATCATTCACCTCACCGCGTTTAGCGCTCGAATTTCTTCAAGATAACCAACCCGTATTAATCATCTCAGATCAACGTATGCCTGATATTACCGGTGATAAGTTACTGTCTGAAGTTAAACAACTTTGGCCAAATACCAAACGTATCATGTTAAGTGCCTATGAGGATTTTGATTCAGTCTCTGCCGGTTTTAATCAAGCCATCATTGAAAAATTTATTTCCAAACCTTGGAAAAACTCAGAATTAGTCATGCTAGTACAAGACAGCATAGGAGGGGAAAACACTTCGCCTGTTAAAAGCCAACTAGGCCAATCTATCATTGGTGAAAGCAGTAAAATCAGGCAATTACTTGATAGTATTTCGATTGCTGCTGGCGCCAATGTTCCTATATATATTCACGGTGAAACAGGTACAGGTAAGGAGCTAGTTGCTAAAGCTTGTCATGAGTCTGGCTGTAAACGAGAAGGAAAGTTTATTGCAGTTAATTGCGCTAATTTCTCTGAAACACTCATAGAATCTCAACTCTATGGCCACAAAAAAGGCGCTTTTACCGGTGCTGTCAGCGATCAAGAAGGCTTATTTGCTCAAAGTAACGGTGGCACAATATTTTTCGACGAAATTACCACATTACCAATGTCACTGCAGGCAAAATTACTCAGGGTAATTCAAGAGCGTGAATTTACCGCGTTAGGTGATAACAAGTTAATGGTGTTTGATGCCCAAATTATCGCAGCATCATCAGTAAAGTTGGCCGATGCGGTTAATAATGGGGAGTTTAGAGAAGATTTATTCTATCGCCTTAATGTTATTCCTTTAAATTTACCGCCGTTAAGAGATAGAGAGCAAGATGCGTATATCATTGCTCAACATTTTTTAGTGAAATACAATCAGCAACAACAAAAGAACTTCAGTAGCTTTAGCCGCGACGCCCGCAATTTTATCACCTCTTACCCTTGGCCAGGTAATGTTAGACAATTAGAAAATACCGTACACAGCGTGTGCATTATGAACTCTGGAACAGAAATATCTCTTGCCATGATCCAACCTTTACTCGCTGAATCGCTGAAGATAAATGAATCCGCAGCTAATAAGTTAAATGGTTCAATAACGCAATCAGTTGCTGCAGTATCATTGCCTCCATCGCACAACGACGAGATAATTCCATTGGAACTGGTAGAAAAAAATGCTATTGAACATGCTATTACGAAGTGCGATGGCAACATCACCAAAGCAGCGGCTTTACTTGAAGTAAATCCTTCAACAATTTATCGAAAAATACAAAAGTGGCTTTGATAACACAAAATAACTTTCTATCAATTCGTCTTTTCTCACTTTGAAGCGACATTTAATTGTTGCTTACAAATAAACCTTTGCGCTAGAATTGAATTTCGTTTAAATAAATTTAAACGTTTTGACTTGTCGGAGTGCCAAAGGGCTGAGATCGCGAAAGCGGGATCCGTAGAACCTGATTAGATTAATATCTGCGAAGGGAACAAGTGAGTAACTCCAATAGCTTTTGTCAAATATTGCCATTAGATCTGCTCCTCGTTACTACCCCCATAAAGCTCCGCCTAATTTTTATATAATAAAGGCGAGAGAACATGAGTTCAATTTCAAGACGCGAGCGTCGAAACCAAGCAGCAGAGTTTTTAAAAAATTTTGCTGATCAATCATTTCCAAACTCTAGAAAAATTTACGTACCCGGAAAAATACACGATATCCGTGTTGGTATGCGTGAAATAACCTTATCTGACACCTTAATCGGTGGCGGAAAGGACAACCCTACATATGAAAAAAATCCGCCATTATGTGTTTACGATACTTCTGGGTTCTATACCGACGACAGTGTCGACGTTGATGTCCATAAAGGTATTCCACGGTTACGTGAACAATGGATCACCTCACGTAACGATGTTGAGTTTTTAGCAGAGAATTCGTCGTCTTATAGCCAACAACGCTTAGCTGACGAGGGCCTTGACCATCTTCGTTTTGAACACTTACCGAAAGTGCGTAAAGCTAAAAAAGGTAAAAATGTCACGCAAATGCATTATGCCCGGCAAGGTATTATTACTCCTGAAATGGAATACATAGCCATTCGTGAAAACATCAAACGTCAAGATGTTAAAGACAAAATACTGCTACAACAGCATCAAGGGCAATCCTTTGGCGCTAGCATTCCTGAACAAATTACCGCCGAATTTGTGCGTGATGAAGTCGCCAGAGGCCGCGCGATTATCCCAGTCAATATCAACCACCCTGAAGTTGAACCTATGATCATCGGGCGAAACTTTCTGATTAAAGTTAATGCCAATATTGGTAACTCAGCAGTTACCTCTTCAATTGAGGAAGAAGTAGAAAAGTTGGTTTGGTCAACAAAATGGGGGGCAGACACCGTAATGGACCTGTCTACTGGTCGCAATATTCATGAAACGCGCGAATGGATTATTCGCAACTCTCCGGTGCCAATTGGCACGGTGCCTATTTATCAAGCCTTAGAAAAGGTTAACGGTGTTGCTGAAGATTTAACTTGGGAAATTTTTCGCGATACCTTAATCGAGCAAGCAGAACAAGGCGTTGATTACTTTACTATTCACGCCGGTGTATTACTGCGCTATGTACCTATGACCGCCAAACGCTTAACCGGTATTGTTTCTCGCGGTGGTTCGATTATGGCGAAGTGGTGTTTAGCCCATCACAAAGAAAACTTTCTCTACACCCATTTTGAAGACATTTGTGAAATATTAAAAACCTACGACGTCTCATTTTCGTTAGGCGATGGTTTACGTCCAGGTTCAATTGCCGATGCTAATGATGAAGCACAGTTTTCTGAGTTACGCACTTTAGGAGAATTAACGAAAATAGCTTGGCAGCATGACGTACAAACCATTATTGAAGGCCCCGGCCATGTGCCAATGCATATGATCCAAAAGAACATGGCCGAGCAATTAAAACATTGCGGCGAGGCACCTTTTTATACTTTAGGGCCATTAACAACCGATATTGCACCCGGTTATGATCACATTACTTCAGGCATAGGTGCCGCGAATATTGGTTGGTATGGTTGCGCCATGCTTTGTTACGTTACCCCGAAAGAGCATTTAGGCTTACCTAATAAAGAAGATGTCAAAGAAGGTTTAATGACCTATAAAATTGCCGCTCATGCCGGTGATTTAGCCAAAGGCCATCCGGGTGCACAAATTCGCGATAATGCCATGTCTAAAGCGCGTTTTGAATTTCGTTGGTACGATCAATTCAACATTGGTTTAGATCCTGAAAAAGCACGCGCTTATCACGATGAAACCTTGCCACAAGAATCTGGCAAAGTTGCGCATTTTTGTTCTATGTGTGGCCCTAAATTTTGTTCAATGAAAATATCTCAAGAAGTACGGGATTATGCCGCAGGCTTAGATGATGCTGCTAATAACGAACAGCATATTGAAATCAAGCTGCTGGATGAAACTGTCAGTATTTCCACTCAAGGTATGGCTGAAAAGTCAGCTGAATTTAAAGCCACTGGCAGCGAACTTTATCACCCGCTTGAAACGCCTCAGAGCAAGTCGCAGCGCTAGGTAGCCAGATGCCAACTATTGCTATTATTGGCGCCGGCTTAATGGGCCGCTTGTTAGCCTTGTCGTTAAATCGACAAGGCTACAGGGTAACGCTATTTGATAAAGACCATAAAAACGGTCAACAAAGTGCCGCCTATTCCGCCGCAGGATTATTAACTCCGCTTGGTGAAGCAATGCACAGCCCTGCTAATATTGTCGCTATGGGCTTTGCCGCCTTACCTTTATGGCCGGAATTACTCACGACACTGAGTGGTTATAGCTTTTTTCAACAATCTGGCTCGTTAGTTGTTAGCCATGAGCAAGACAAAGCCGACGGCCAAAGGCTTAGCAGGTTTTTAGCTCATCATTACCCAAATCATGCCCAACACCACTTAAACCGCGAGCAACTTGCCGCACTGGAGCCGGAGCTAGCGCATAAATTTTCACAAGCACTATATTTGCCGGGCGAAGGGCAAATAGGTAATCGAAAATTACTCATTGCATTGCATCAGCAACTCACTGACGAAGGGGTTGAGTGGCGCAGCAAAACGCCGGTCGTCAGCATTAACAGTGATAGCTTTGCCCGCGGTTGCGAACTACATTTTCGTAATCCTCTACAGTCAAACAACATTGAGCAGCAATCATTTGATCTCGCTATTGACTGCCGTGGCATTGGCGCCAGAAAATCGACAAAAAGCGAGTTAAAAAGCCGGCTAAATAACAAAGCAGAACTTAGCGATTTACGTGCAGTTCGTGGTGAACTTTTTCAACTTTTTGCGCCTCAAGTTAACATTTTAAGACCGGTCAGGCTAATGCATCCTCGCTATCAACTTTATATCGCATCAAAAGGTAAGGGTCATTATGTGGTAGGCGCAACGGAAATTGAAAGTGATGATGCATCACCAATGACGGTGCGCTCCGCGATGGAATTACTCAGCGCTGCTTACAGTGTGCATCCGGGTTTTGCAGAGGCAAATATCCGCCAGCATATCAGTCAAGTTCGGCCCGCATTTAGCGACAATCAGCCGAAAATAATGGCAAAAAATTCCTTAATACAGGTGAACGGTCTTTACCGCCATGGTTTTTTAATTGCTCCCATCGTGCTGTCCCAAATACTCGAGCATGTAAATAACGTAATGCAAAAGCAGCAAAGGCCTATTGATGATTATCAATACAGTGATTTACTGCCAATTATTCAAAGTTAGTCAGACATTAGCAAACCACCCATGACATCAAAATGAGACAAGAAATGAAAATTTATATTAATGGCCAGGTGTTTGAACTTTCTCACTTACCCACGCCCATGAATATTACCTCAGTGCTGGCAACAAGCTTGCCGAATAACCAGCAACAACTAAGCTTTGCTTTAGCACTCAATGGTGACTTTATTGGTCGTGAAGCGTACGACACCACACACGTTCAACACCACGACAGTATTGATCTACTGTTCCCCATTGTTGGAGGTTAAGTCATGACATTATCTATTTATGGTCAGCAGCTTAATAGCCGATTACTGATAGGTTCGGCATTGTACCCTTCACCGGAAGTAATGCAGCAAGCCATCATCGCCAGTAGTTCACAAGTCGTCACTTTATCGCTGAAGAGGCAGAATCCTTTGGCACAATCTGGGGAAAAGTTTTGGCGTTACATTGTAGAAAGTGTCGAGAAAAACCAAGGTTTTCTGCTGCCAAATACCGCGGGTTGTCAAAGCGCGAAAGAAGCCATCACCTTAGCCAAAATGAGTCGTGAATTATTTAAAACAGATTGGATAAAACTCGAAGTAATTGGCGATGATTATAACTTGCAGCCTGATCCGATAGAGCTATTAATTGCCACTGAACAGTTACTCGCTGATGGTTTTAAAGTATTACCCTATTGCACCGACGATTTAGTCATTTGCCAACGTTTATATCAGCTTGGTTGCCAAGTTATTATGCCATGGGCATCACCTATTGGCACAGGAAAAGGCCTAATGAATCCTTATAACTTAGCCAGTATACGCCACCGATTACCAGACGCGACGTTAATACTCGATGCTGGCATCGGTAAGCCTTCAGATGCCTGTATCGCCATGGAAATGGGCTTTGATGGTGTGCTACTCAATAGTGCAATAGCTCTTGCTGATAATCCGGTATTAATGGCGAAAGCTTTTGCATCTGCAATCTCTGCCGGAGAATCAGCCTATATAGCAGGAACGATGCCCGAACGGCAAACGGCTCATGCCAGCACACCAACACTCGATTCGCCATTTTGGCATAATCCGGAGCATAACCAATGACATTTAATGCTTTATCGCCAGTGAGTAGATTAAAACACAAAGCGATTATTTGGACTATTTCTGGTGCTGACTGCTCCGGAGGCGCAGGTATTGCCGCTGATATAAAGACCGGTCACAGCCTTAATGTTGAAGTTTGCCATTTAATTACCGCTAATACCGTACAGAATTCTGAGCAGTTAAGAGCAATTAATCCAACAACAGTCGATATTTTAGATGCACAGGCGCAAGCCCTGCGCTTTGACAAACCACCAAGCGTCATAAAGATAGGTTTAATTGCCAATAGCGGGCAAGTCATTTGGTTAGTGACTTTATTAAAAGCACTTAAACAACAGTTAGCTAATGTAATCGTTGTTTACGATCCGGTCGGCCAGGCAAGTGTTGGCGGTAATTTATCAAGCTTAACACCACTGACATTACGCCCGTTACTAGCTCTAATTGATGTTATTACGCCAAACCTTCTCGAAGCGAAACAGTTAAGCACTTTGTCATCAACCAACATCAAGCATAATCCCCTGAGCCTCGCCGAATATATAGTAACCTTGGGCTGCAAAGCTGTTATTATCAAAGGTGGCCACACTAAAAGCTCAGTATCGAGTGAATTAGCGAAGCATTGTCCGGACTTATGCTTACAAAGCTTGAACTCCACCTCAAGTCCGATATCGATAAAAACATTCGAATTAAGCTCACCGAGAATAGCGACAAGTTATAGCCACGGTGGCGGCTGCAGTTTTGCCAGTGCCTTAGCCAGTTTTCTTGCTCATGACTATCTACTGCGTGATGCTTTCACCCTCACTAAAGCATTTATTAACCAAGGCTTGTCTTTATCGCGAAAATTAGTAAAAAACCATGAAAATCAACAATATTATGGCGCCTTTGAACAGGGTTCGTGGCCAACCAAAGCAGAACATTTCCCACAAGTTATCAGCCCATTAGCGCTACAACACAGAACATTAACAAAGTTTCCTGCTCTTGATTTAGCCGCTAAAGAAAAACTTGGCCTCTATCCTGTCATTGATTCTCTAGTGTGGCTTAAGCGCTTACTGCCATTGCAGTTTAAAATTATTCAATTGCGCATTAAAGGTAAAAAACCTGCGGCACTAGCGCCAATAATAAAACAAGCCGTACAGCTGGCGAGAGAATATGGCTGTCGATTATTTATTAATGATCATTGGCAACTGGCAATTAAGTATGGTGCCTATGGCGTTCATATCGGACAAGAGGATTTAGAAAATGCTGATTTGTCGGCTATCACTAATGCCGGCTTACGATTAGGGATCAGTACCCATGGCTGTTACGAGTTTTTATTAGCCAAACAACTACAGCCTTCTTATCTTGCTATTGGCGCTATATTTCCAACGAAAACAAAGGATATGACAGGACAAATTCAAGGCTTGGAAAACTTAAGGCAAATATTACCACTTAGCGGTTCGGTTCCCGTTGTGGCAATTGGCGGTATCAACCAGCAACGTATTAAACAGGTATGGCAAACGGGGGTCAGTGCCGTTGCCGTAGTGACTGCCATAACAGAAGCTCAAGACCCCATTGCCGCGACCAAAAATATGCAAGCCTTACTCGATTAAGCATGACTAAATCTGCGGTACTAACGAGTCATGGCAATAATTTCAGGGTGATGAATAAACTCATCGAGTTCGTCTTGAGCATTAGGAAATTGTTGCCGGTGTTTTTGTAATATCGCGATAGCTTTGGTCATCGCTAACCGAGATTGAGTGTCAAGTTCAGCAGCCTCATGCTCATTACTATTGCTGATGCTAGGCAGCTGCTGTCGAATAAAATTCATATCAATTTTATTACCAGGGCAAGATTTACTGGTGCGATAACGCGACGAAATAATATTCTGATCCGCCAAAACATTCATTTCTCGATGCCCAATCACTTTACTTACCGGTATCGAAAACTCTGTCATGAGTCGCTGTATTAAACTATATAGGCTTTCATATTGTGCCGGGGTAAAATCATCTTTATCACCATGACCAATACAGCAAATGCCTAAAGAACGACTATTTAAACCTAAGGCATGAGCGCCGGTTTTATTGCTTGGTCGACCCTTTTCAACAGTGCCATCGGCCTTTTCATTGTGCTTATCGTTAATAATAACAAAGTGGTAACCTATACCCGACCAATTCCTCGCTTTATGCCACTCATCAATCATATCCCGATCGCAATTTTCTCCGCTAAAAGCCGCGGTGTGCACAACTATATATTCTGGATACATATCAATTTTCCTTAATTTTTTTCACCAATAGACGATTTAATGAGATACCTGATTAAGTTGAGTTTTTGCTGTTAAAAAATAGGTAAGCCGCCGGTAATCACTTGCTTTACGCCAGAGGCGACAAATTTGCCAACATTCGCACCAAAACCATTAGCTTTGACGTGTATACCATCAAGCTCAGTTTTCAAATGACTATTGGCTTGCTTAAGTTTGTTCACCTGCTCAGTTAACGCAGGGGCTTTTTTTTCTAACTCAGCAATAATCTCAGTAATATTTTCAACTTGCTTAGCGGCTGCTTGGGCTTTGTTAATAACAACATCAGCTTCTTGCTGGAATTGCGCCGAATAATCTGTTTTTTCCACCTCTTTAACCAAGCTATCGAGGTGATCACGAAATTCATTAATGTAGTTGTTTATTTTGTTATCTAAAACTTGCTTGGTTTCATCAGCTGACTTCCTAAATTCCTCACTGACATATGCGTTGAAAAGCTCTTCATTAGCCTTCATGGCCATCCTCCAAATTTAATGATTAAATAAGCACTATTGTTCAGCTTTTTTTCGTAATACTGATATCACTGACGCCTGAATAACCTCATTTACGTTTGTTGCAAAATTATCCTTAATGTTTGCTAATCCTTGCTTCGCGCTTGCCAAGGTACGAGAAAAATCACCTTTAGTACTTTTACTGACACCATCAAGGAATAACTTACCTGAGTTAATGATATCGCCAGCACTAGGTACCACGACATTTTTACCAAATACAACAGCAATAGCACCTTGTCCAAAACCATCAATAACACTGGCTAAAACACCTTCAGAAGAAAGTAGGTTGTTGGTTTTCAAGTACATCATGTTATTTTGATAAGCAATTTCATTTTCATGGGTCCAAGCTAATAGCGCATCAAAGTGTGTTTGACTGTCAGCAACAGTTATAAAAACTGTTGCTGAAATATCGCTAACACTATTTTCTCTGTCCTGAGCTAAGCTCATTTCTTGTGCTGCTTGAAAGTCTTGCAGTTTTTTGTCAATAACTGTTTTTTCTAACTGCAAGCCTTCGATACAAGTAGTTTTAGCATTTACGCCGATACTGTTAGTTGCATTTAGCTGACCAAAGTAATCTGCAGCAGCTTTTGCCGCTTGTAATTCAAGCGTTTTGTCCTCTGGATATTTTTTACTCTCTTGCAATAATTTTTCAGCTTGTTGCTCTGCTGAACTCACGAGCTCAACTAAGCCCTTCACCTCGCCATCGACCAAAGATAGACAATGTCGTTTTGAATGATCAAAAAGCTCGCTAATTTCGCTATTCGTTTTGATCATAGCTAATCTTAGTACCGCCAAATTTTGGTAGTAACTTTGCTGTACTTGCGCTGTCATCAACAACTTTATTTGCTTGTTTCGATCATTAACCAATGCTGTCATCTGATGGTCTTTAACACTTAATTGCTTAATAATTTGCTCTGCTTGCTTATTTGACTGACTAAGATGCTCAATCACTTGTGTCATTTCATTATTTGCTACACAGCCGCTTAAACACAAAGTAAATACCACACCGATTATCGGCCATTGCTTAACAATGCTCATATCCATTTCTCCACTATCCCTTGCTATCTAAGCGCGCTTTTTTAATGATTTGATTACGTATATTCGTGACATTTACGTCATTATTAACTAAACCTCGCATATTGGTTTCAAGGCTACTTAGCGAGATATTGGCGATAGGCTTAAAGCTGGGTGTCGGTTCAATATTTGCTAAGGTCAATTTGGTTTGTTTTTGAGTTTCGATCGAATCCAACAACTTATTAAAAAACTGTCGAATTCTTAATGTGATAGATTCTGACATAAAGCCAAGGAAAAAAGCCGCAACTAAAAATGCCGGCAAATTGTTTAAATTACTGATATCAAAACTCGCGATACCTGAAGAGATCATCGCTAAAAAAATAATACTGATAAAGGGTGCAATAGCTAATCGTGGAAATAGCATGACATAAACTTGCGATGAAAAAGCTAGGTCGTCTTCTTCTTGACGGTTTTTAGTGAGACGAATTAGCCAAACAATATTATTAATGAGGACGCCAAACCAAGTCCAAAATATCAATTGTACTATCCAAGGTAATCGGTTCAGCCATTCGAATGACATATATGCATCCATCGAACTAACATACTTTTCCACTTGCGCTATATATTGCTGCTCTCGGCTATGTTGCAACTTAACCAAAGCAAACATGGTTTGAAACGCTTGCTGACCTGATGCTTCATTGAATAACGTTACGTCCGTTAATGGCGGTAATCGGTTATTCGCTTGGGCTTCATCAAGTAAACGAAAAAATGATTCTGCTGGATACAACTGTTGAGCTGTATCAAGTTCCTGGTTGTTAACAATTAAATTCATAGCGCCAGCGATATCAGGCAAAAAATACATACCTAGGCGATTGGTCAGCACTTCATGGCTCGCCTTAGCCACCGCCACCCTTCCTTGTAATAAAGAAACTTTTAAGGCAGAAAATTTTTGCTCTAATACTTTGCGGGTATTGTCTACTTCTTCAGGAGTGATGACCTTATTTAGTTCATATTCCAGCAGCTCAACATTTAGTGTTTGCCTATCAATAACAATGCCTTGTTGAAATATTGAAAGCGAATTTTCACAGTTATCAAGACAAGGCTCAGCTTGGTTAGCGTAACTTGCAATGAGATAAATAATGGCGACAAAAACGAGTAAACTAAGTGAGAAAAATTGCGCGGCTATTGGTGTCGTAAAATAGCGTTTATACCAAGGAGATTGGCTTGCTACGTATTCTCTTGCCAATCGATTTAATAGCTCAGCAGAAGAAGCGCCACCGGTGATTTTTGATTGCTTTTCGTCCATGTTCAACAAGCCCTATTTACCTTTTTACAACTATAACTTAGTATGTTTTTCGTACAAGTCAATTTAAGGGTATGCCAAAAAATAGCTAACCTTCTATGAAAAAAAGAGTTTTACTGGCAATTAATATTTGCAGCAATGCAATACTTGCCGTAGCTATGAGCTCACTATTTTCACTATATATTGCTGACTTACTTGCAGCTCATCCAAAAGGAAAGCACTAACAAGCAACTGTCATGACCAGAACTATACTAGCGAGGTCGGTCGTTATTTTTACTGCTAAGTAATACTTTGAACTTGGATTTAGACTTGAATTCCAGTGTTTT
>OJDR01000192.1_pt1 | contig 17506 bp, 16 predicted proteins | sample 1593081 | NCBI WGS metagenome assembly OJDR01 (sample SAMN05416873, study PRJEB24817) | seawater metagenome | isolation source: Sea water | place: Canada:Atlantic | collected 2013-11
ACCCAATACCCTACCAAGTGAACAGCAGTTCACCGAACAAGCACAAGCCTTAGGCATTCATCGCGATAGCACTGTGGTGATTTACTGTAATCAGGGTGTGTACGCTTCACCCCGCGCATGGTGGATGTTTAAAATTATGGGAGTAAAGGATGTTTATATTTTAAACGGTGGACTGCCCGCTTGGTTAAAACAAAAATACCCCACAAGCCCTAAATACCAAGCACCCAAACAGGGAAGTATTGTGGGCCATATACAAAGTGAGTTACTGCAAGATGCCCAGCAAGTATTAAACGCCATCAACAACCCTGAAAATACAGTATTAGATGCCCGATCAAAAGCGCGCTTTTTAGGGGAATCACCTGAACCCAGAGCCGGTGTACGCAGCGGTCACATTCCTAATTCAATTAACCTGCCCTTTGCTCAACTATTAATAGATGGCGCCTTTAAAGATAAAATTACACTTAAAGATGTTTTTTCAAAAAGTAGCATCGGCCTTCATCAAAAACTTATATTTTCTTGTGGTTCAGGCATTACCGCCTGCATTGTACTGGTAAGCGCTTTTGAGGCTGGTTATCAACATTTAAGTCTGTACGATGGCTCTTGGAGTGAATGGGGAAGCGATGAAACACTTCCCTTAGAAACATAATAGAATTCATTTGCTCTGTGCTTTACGTTTAGGCTACTTCCACCAGCACCCCAGCCTGAAGCGCAGCACTCTACCGGCCGAGCGAATGGTTTCAGGACGATGGGCAATGATGATTCTGGTTATATTCAGTTTCTTTATGGCGTCATTTACAATCGCTTCCAATTCAGTATCTAGATTGGAAGTGGCTTCATCCATAAACAGTATTTTAGGCTGGCAATATAAGGCCCTTGCCAATAACAAGCTTTGTCTTTGCCCTCCTGATAACGTAGTACGCATGTTCCCTATCAGGGTATGGTAAGCCATGGTCATATTAATAATATCTTGATGAATACAGGCTAACTGCGCACTTTTCTCAGCCAGACTTTCATCTAACTCCCCATCAAAAAAAGTGATGTTGTCTAACATGGAGCCTGACCGTAATTGATCATCCTGCATCACAGCCCCTACTAAACGCCGATATTGGGCCAGACCAAATTGATAAATATCCACGCCATCAATGAAAACACGGCCTTCACTGGGTTCTAGTAACCCCAACATATTTTTCATAAGGGTTGTTTTACCACAACCAGACGGCCCCGCCACAGACTCACCAGCTTTAAAAGCAAAATATATATTCTGATATACCCAAGGCTCAAACGCTGCATATTTAAAACACAGGTTATTAAGGTGTAATTCACCTTGTATATTTTTGCACTCATTAACTGACGATTATTTTTGTAAGTCTTCTTCGTCCGTCATGGCAATATCAGCAATACGACTAAAGTGTAAGCCAAGCATGCGATACTCAATTATTTTTTCAATCAAGGCTGTGGCTTTCTGAGTGAATTGCAATTTGTAAGACATGAACGCAAATAACATTCCCATCGTAAACAAGTTGCTCGACACCAGGTGGCTGAAAAATAAATTACCATGACATTCTCAACGCCAAATAAAAATTCATTAATTGCGTTATAGGTAATACGCAGTTGATTAATACGAATACCTGCATTCATGGCGTGGGCATAATAATTATGCCAAACCGTTTGTCTTTAAATTCACCAATATGAATTTAATAACGCCTCACTTTTTAGCGTGGGAAAATTCAACACTAGATATTTTGTAAATAAGATAAGTAAATAGTCGCATTTCATATTGCTAAGTGCACAATTTTCTGAGTGTGGCGTTTTAGGTGACAGGAAAGTGGCAACTATTTTTAGTAGGCCAATAGATTTATTATTTAAAAATCAGAAAGGTAAAGATATGTTAACTTAAGCACGGTAAGTTTTCGTGATTTTCACTAACGTTAAGTGTTAAAATGCTTACCATAGAACGTATTAACAGCAATCAAATAGACCCCTTCATATTTTTTTATAAATAAATTTACAAGCAGTTAGAACGTTATTTTTGCTTAGAGAGGTAATTCCTCATAACTGCTCACAATTCAAACCGAATACAGGATTAGAGGTTCATGGGTTTTTGCTTTATTACACCTATTCGGCTAATTATTTGTCTACTCTTTTATTTTTTTATTATTGCAAATGCTAATGGCGCGCAACTGTCATTAAATGGCATCGCCAATTACCGCGTTTTAAACCATGACTATTACATTGCAGCCCTTTACTTACCCGAACCGCTAAAATCTAACGGGTATAAGGAAATTTTTACAAATCAACAAAGCAAGCAAATGAAGCTACTGGTAAATACCCAGAATTGGCGCCCTAGGTTTTGGCAAACTCAATGGCAAAGCGATTTAGATATTAATAACCCAAACGCATCTAAGCAATTACTTAAAGAGTTAACAACCTTTACCCATCTATTAAAAGCCGACCTGATTGCAGGTGATCTAGTGGTGTTTGACTTTCAGGCAGGTGTTGGCACTCACGTATTTATCAATGACCAACTCATGCAAAGCACTAATAGCATGGCGTTGTTTAATGCACTATTGTCCACCTGGATAGGCAAACTTCCTCCTTCTAGGGATTTCAAGAAGCGCATCCTTACATTGGGCAGTGATCAAGTAACTCATACCAACATACAAAAGTTGTATACCAATACTGTAAGTGAACAACGTAAAACCGATATTTTAAAATGGCACTATTCCGATCGCCAATTAAAAGAGATAGCTCGTCAAAAAGAAAATAATGCTCAGGAAATTTTAGCCCTAAAATCCCGCTTACAAGCCCGAAAGGCAGCTCGAATAGCGTATCAGCAAGAAAAAAATCGCCAAGCTAAAGCCTTGGCCTTACAGAAACAGCAGTTTGTAGAGAAACAAAAATCACTGGCGATGGGAAAGCAAACCAAGCTTACAGCACAAGCCACATTAACTAAAACCAGAGATAAAAACCTGGCGCTGAAAGAGCAAAAGTACTACAAGGGCCTTTATCATTGGAAACTTTACACGGCCATTCGTCAAAACATTCAATACCCCAAATGGGCAAGGGAATTCAATCAAGAAGGTACCGTTAAAGCCCTATTTACCCTGAATCATCAGGGTAAGATCATTGACACCCAGTTTAACAGTGAAGAAGTATCCAATTTTTTAATTGCTGAAGTACAAGAAGCTATTAGGGAAGTAAGCGGTAAGATTCTTCCCCCTAAAAAATTATCAGGTAAGCAATGGAAATTCGCCCTTAGTCATAATTTTAGTTTCAGATCTAAAAAACAGAACCCTGTATTGCCGCCAGTTAAACCACGCCATCTTTGAATATCTGTATTGGCTGCGTACACAAATATTTATAAAAGTCTCTTAAACCAAGCTCTTTATTGGGGTACTCAAGGCAGCTTTTAAAGACTTGAATTGTTTTTCACTAATAAAGCAACAGATGATTTTCAGGTTGTTAACCAGCCTTGCTGCACAACAAACCTTACTATGACAATTTAAATACTTTTTTACATTGCAATACAAAAATAACCCTTTGGTTTCCTAATTCTGTTTCCACAGCGATATCTGTCTTAAACTGCCCCAGCGACCAACATAGCAATACAATTTTTGGAGGGCGCCTAATAAATGAGCAAGGGCCTTTAACAGTTCCTCAAATTGCCCTACATCGAAGGGTGAGTCGCCAAGCCATTCAAGTCATGACGGACGAGTACGTAAACGAGGGCTACTTACAATTTAAAGATCCCCCCCATCATAAACGTTCAAAATTAGTGGATCTAACGCCTATGGGTTTGGATCAATTAACCAAGCTGTCCGACATTATTTTTTCACAATTAGACAAGACCGATCAATATTTTAAAAAAGAGGATTTAATAACCACTGTAAACGTTTTAGCCAAATTGAAGTATTTATTAAATGAAGATGAGACAGCACCCAAATAAAACAGAGCCCCAAAATAGCCTAGATATTTACCATCACCCATCCAGTAGCTCGCCAGTCCAATGACTCTTACTCAGCTTTCCATTCAGTTAATCAGCTTCTAATCACGACAATATTAAAAGTTAAAAGCCCCCTCTTAAGGTGATGGGATACCAAGGTCGACCCCCATTGCCCGCTCAAGTTAGGCACGACATTTAAGCGCAGAATTTCTATCCCATAAGCCAAGCTGGTCTACGCTTAATGTATGAATCTCTCCTTACTCTTATAGCTATAAAGCTTTAATAAAAAGCTGTTAGCACATTTAGGTTATAAACATGTCCATACATCCATCGTTTAACAGGCAGGATTTCTGGAAAAAACCGTTAAGCATTCTAATGCTTATATTCATATGGAACTCTTGCTGGTCTCAACAGAGGTTCGAACTCACCCACATCCCTGAAATTTCTAACAAACGGGATATTACACTGGTGGCCGAAAAAGGGTTTTGGACAGAGCATTTGGTTAAGGTATTGCTGCCTAAATTTACTCAACACACTTCAGTAAACGTCAAGGTAGTGGCCATGCCGCTAGTGGATATGTATCAGCTACAAACCCAGTCGTTAATTTCGGGGCAAAGCAATTATGATCTATTGGCCATAGAAGCTGGCTGGGCCAAAGAATGGGCCGCGAATGGCTATACGGTACCCCTTTTAGAGTTAGCAAAAAAATATGATGACAAGGGTGAGCAAGGCATGAAGGATCTATTAGAATCTTATTACCCATCTTTGCTACAAATTCTCGCCTATCAAGGGCAATATCATTCTGTTCCTTATAATAATTATGTCATGGGGCAGCATTATCGACTGGATTTATTTGAAAATGCTCATGAGAAAAAGAAGTTTAAAGATACCTATGGCTACGCTTTAACAGCCCCAAAAAATCTAGATCAGTTGTTTGATGTTGCACAATTTTTTACTCGAAAAAAAGGCGAAAATTTAGCCGGTAGAAAATTAAAACATGATTTTTATGGTTTAGCCCTCATGTCAGGTCATCGCCCTCATATTAATGATGAGTTTTCTGCCATGCTTTGGGGGTTAGGTGGAAAGTGGTTTGAACCCGTTTATGAAAATTCTAAAAAAGTGAAATATTTTGAAGTTCAGGCCAATAGCCCCACTGCATTAAAAGTCGCCCAAACTTATTTGAAATTACTACCGTATTCACACCCCGCTCATGATCAATGGGCCTACTTAGAGTCTGCTAACGCATTGGCTCAAGGGCACGTGGCTATTTGGCCGTTCGCTTATAATAACTTATGGGCCATATCAGCTAAGTTTGAAAAAAATATCCCTTATGCTCAGATTGGTATTGCACAAGTGCCTTTACAGCGCCCTTACAACGGAGCCTACGCCACGGCTGTTTCTTTTTCGAGCCTCAATCCAGAAGCAGCCTATTGGTTATTAAAGTACATAGGATCCTACGAGGGGCAAATGGCTTATGCCTTGGGTGGGGGACTCCCCTGTCGTAAAGACGTCGTAATGGCAGATTTTTTTCAAGATAAAAAACAGCATAGACTTAGCGGTGCTTTTCAAGCGAGCCACCAAGCTAACTTACTCTGGACCGATAAAGTACTAGATCTTGGTCATTTTAACAGTACCGCCATGGGGAAAATATACCCCGAGCTTATGAATACTACCTTCCAAATTCGATCTGGTGCCTTGAAACCTAAGCAGGCCCTTGACCAGTTAAATTCCAAAATATTGGAATTACAAAATCGTTATGGCGAGGCTGCGGCGGTTAAATAAGCGATCTAATTAATGACCCTTAACGCACTAACATTAAAAACAAAACTTATATTTGCACTCTCTGTTATTGCAAGCTTTACTGTGATCACGTCCTCTATTGCTATTTTTCTGTTCTCTGAAGTTAAATATGAAATTAATGAATTAACCAATCGAGAAATTATTGGTCTTCAACAAATATTACAAATATCCAAATCCATCAGAGAAATCGACACCACGCTTGAAGCTATCAGAACCGATTACCAAATTCATGAAAACAACAATAACATTATAAAACTAAATAAAATTTGGTCTCATCTTTCTATTCAAATTAATGCTCTTAAAAAACACAACGCTAATATTGCATTAAAAATTCCGGCAAATACCGCCAATATTGAGCATTTAATGGAACAGTTACCCAATTTATCTCAAGTGTTATTCGACTTAATGGAAGCAAGGCTAACCAGCACCTATATCCATAGGGATGTCATAGCACAGCAAAGCTTATTGCATAACCAGCTCAGCAGCGAAATACGCTTGGCCCACAGTGAACACATGAATGTGACCCATGGTAACAATAAAGAAGAACACCTAACCGTAATGAATGAACTCATTGAGTTTCATGATAAAAGTACTGGATTGTCTTCCATACTATTATCAGCTTTTGATCAGAGCAGTATTATCCAATTAAATAAAATGGCCCGCCAGTCTCTTAGCTTACATAATGATTTGTCTCAATCCAGCCAACGCTTTTCTCCAAATGCATTGATCGTTACAAAAAGTTGGCTTCGACAAATACGAAGACTGGTAGTTGGAGATATCTCTATCTTCACCATACGCAGAGCAGAAGAGCGGCTAACCAATGTAATTGATACATTACTGAACCAACATAGTCTTTTAACCCATAAAATTGAGCAAGGAACAAAGCTAATTACCAATACGCTTTACCAAGATATCAATACCTCCTCCTCCCACCTAACCCAAAATCTAGTTTACTTTAGCAAGGTTCTTATATTTATTTCCATCACCTTTCTAATGATCGTTATTTTAATTATTTGGCTCTATGTGGGCCGAAAAATATTCCGACCTATGGAAAAAATAAAAAATGCCATGATTAAAATTTCTAATGGAGATACCGGCGTCGATTTACCCATGGCTGAAGATAATGAAGTAGGCGATATGGTTTTAGCCTTATCTAAATTAGAAGCACATGTACGAACTGTCACCAATATAGCCCAATATGATGGACTGACTAACCTGTTAAACCGACGGGAATTTGATATCACATTGGATAAAGAAATCCGGCGTTGTAAACGAGATAAGACCCCCATCAGCTTATTGCTATGTGATATCGATTTTTTCAAAAATTACAATGATAATTATGGGCACGTGGCGGGCGACCAATGCCTAATTAAATGCAGCCATGAAATGAAAAGCCATTTAAACCGGGTAACGGATTTTTGTTTTCGCTACGGAGGGGAAGAGTTTGCCATCATCATGGTAGGAGCGAACCCGATAAGGGCCCTTGAAATGGCAGAAAAACTTTGCTTTAGAATCCAAGCACTTGCCTTAGAGCACTCTCATTCCGAGTGCGCTAATGTCGTCACCATGAGCATAGGCATGGTATTTTCCCCACCCCAACGACTAAGCTCTCCTCAAGCTCTGTTAATTAAGGCTGATGCCCAATTATACAAAGCCAAAGGAAATGGCCGAAACCGCGTTGAACAAATATTACTTTAAAATCACACCCTTTAAAAATTTTAGTGAGATGCTTTTCATCATAAAAGACCATGATTTTCGTACACTTTTCGCAGACTTTCCACTGGCATACAGCCTGACTTCAGGTAAACATCATGAAACGCTTTATCTAGCTCGCGCTCACTTAAGCCTTTTTTATTGCACGCTTGTATTTCGTTTTTTAGCTGCCAAACCATTTGATTACCGGTTAAGTAACTCAACGGATAACTTTGCTCTGTGCTGTACCAATTAAGCTCCGCTTGCACACGCCCATCGGTAAACCCTGTGGCTTCTTTAAGCAATAGCGCTGCATTTTCAAATGCATCCTCACTATCAAACTGTAAATCTAATCCTACATTTAGGTAGTCTTTATTATTGGTCATGAAATATAAGTCAATGCCGACTCTGGCTACTAAGCGCGACATTTCACGCTTGGCAATAAAGCGCACTTCATCTACAAGATCCGGTTTTATATAACCTACATCTAACATGTAATCTTCTAGCATAGTGGTCCAACCTTCAGCGTGTTCGTTGGCTGAAAATATACGGCGAATAAATGAAGAGTGATGAGCGGCGGTGGCAAACTGCAAATGGTGCCCTGGTATGCCTTCATGAATCATCATCACCGGAATAGCCAATTCTGTATGTTCGGCCAACTGATCTTCTTTAAGGGTTAAATACACCATGCTGGTTTTTTTGCCTTCCCTTAGTGCCAATGGTGGCCACATGGCACCGGCTGGAATAACCGGCTCTAAAAAACCAGGGGTTTGCAGAATCTCCATGGACTGTTGCTCGGGGATTTCAAACAGTTCATTTTTTTTCACAAATTCATTAATAGATTCAATTTGACCTGAGTAATAATCTAAGATACTGGTGAGTTTCCCATCTACTAATTTTGCCGCGAATTTCTTGTTTAAGAATTTATGTAATTCACTATCGGTCGTTTTTTCGCTTAGCTGGTATTTTTTACATAGCGTCTCATTTAGTTCGCTTAGCAAAGACTGTGTTTTGCCCATGAAATCGCCGGCCATTTTTGCCAATTGTGCTGGTGTCTGGCTAATTTGACGAATGTCCAACAGCTCTTTTACTTTTTCTTCACCAATAGCAAAGCTGGTAATGCTGGGTCGAGACTGTAAGTCTTTTAGGTAATGATCCAATGCATGGTTGCATTGATTAATAGCTCTATCTAATTCATCAATATACGTAAAGTTTGTTTGTTTTGCCCATTTTAAAATAGTGGAAAATAAATCAGGTAAGCCTTCTCCTTGTTCAATTTCAATTTCACACCAACGCTTAATGGGCTGAGTAATGGTGATCGCTTCTTGCAATAAATAACTAGGGGCTTGTTGTAGGCGACTTAGAATATTTTCTAAACGGGCTTGAGAGTCACGCGGGTCATTAACAAACAATTGAAAGATACCAGCACTGATGCCATCCACCCCATTGGGCATACGACAGCGTTGGGGCTCACCATGCTGAGTAAGCTCATTAAAAAAAATGGTTTGACGCAAATAGCGTTTCATTAAATCAGTGTCGAGTTGCTCGTCAAAATCAGTACTGCTGGCTGCTTCTAGCTGTTTTAGTAACGCTTTAGCCTGCTGAGTATCGCTCTGCATATGGGTCAAACTTGGGTCCCCAAGTTCCCCCAAATGGGTGGTGGCTCCTAGAGCCATACTGGTATCAGCATCCGCCAGTACATATGCTTTAAACAACTCTTGTAATGAAGATAGAGCAACACTTGAATTTGACATATTAGGCCTTTTTGAACAGAAAAGAATCACAATGGCTGTAGGCAAACACACGCTAAACACCGCTCTATAAATTTAGAGTCGCTACAAGGGTACCTATATACTTAAAAACATTTAAACACCTACGGCTTATGCATATTCTAGCTTAGAAATACAGCGCAAGGCATGTCCAAAATATCCCTTTTGGCTAATTTTCCAGGTTAAATTATTTAAAGTCCTCCCAAAGCGAATTATTCAAGACAAGATCTCTATTCCTTGCTAATTTTTAAGAGTGCACTTAAAAACTTGAATGGTAGATACGGGAGAGGCCATGCGGGAAAGCGAATACCTTAAAGATCGCACAGATTTGGTCCAGAAATTTCAAGACTTCCCTTTTCTGCGCAATATTAACTCTCAGCACCTGTTGGATATGTTACAGCTGAGTAAATTGCGCAGTTATGATGAAGGAGAAGTCATCACCCCTGAGGGAGTGTACGACAGCTGGATTTATGTTTTAGTGTACGGTGAAGTTATTATCACTAAAGGAGGCAGTGAGCTAGCCCGTTTTAATGAAAGTGGTGATACCTTTGGGGAGCTGGCCATCATAGACGGTGAAGCCAGATCAGCCACCGTTACGGCAGCCATTAGTACCAAATGCCTTGCCATAGATGCTTCTTTCCTAGACCGCTTACCCATGGAAGAGCAAAGTGCCTTTTATTCCATTTTTTACCGCATGCTGGCCGAAATACTCTCCAAACGTTTAAGAGAAACAGGACAAGAACTGGCCTTATGTAAAGACGAACTAAACGCCTTAAAATCATAAGGTAAATGTCACTAGTTTTATTTAGCACCTCAACTTAAAAGGATTTATCATGGCTTCTCCTACGCCCGTCAATTCACAGACTACTAATGCTATTACCCAAGTAAATATAAAGGTATTAGGAGATGCCCCAGCCGTTGCCATGGGAAATTTATACCTCACCAGTGCACAAGCGTTAAGTAATGCGGCCCGTAATGCCACTAACGCCCAACAAAACACCGACAGCACTTTTCAAGCTGCCACCACTCAAGGGGTGAGTTTGCTGTTTTCAAGCATGGCTGCTGGCCTAATAATGATGGCTGCGGGTTGTTCAATACAAGCATCTCTATTAACACCCAGCACAATCAAGTAGATCTAATCTTTTAAACGTTAATTTGTGTTCTACCCGCTGCGTTTGTGCCTTATATGGAACACTCATTACCCGCCCTTTCTCTGTTGCCTTACCGATTAATCCACTATCATAGCGGGCTTTATCAAGTTGATTGTACGAGACAATGGAAAAATTCAGCACTATCTATAAGCGTGCCGCCCAACGCAAGGGAGGTGAAAAGCATTTAAAAGCCTTATTATCCAAACCCCTCACCAGCAAACAATTGTTAAAGGTCAGTGATGATGACTGGCTAGAAGAGTTTACCCGTAAGATTTTTCAAAGTGGTTTTTATTGGTCTGTTATTAACAAAAAATGGCCTGGGTTTCGTGAAGTATTTTGGAATTTCAACGTTAAAAAGTTATTAATGATGCCCCCTGAAATGCTTGAAGAAAAAGCCTCTGATGAGCGCATTGTGCGAAATTACAACAAGGTAAAAACCATTCCAGTCAATGCCTCCATGATTCATTTTTCCAATAAAGACAATGGTGTGGGGTTTAACCAATTTATTAGTGATTGGCCAGTAAATGACATTGTTGGGTTATGGGCATGGCTTAAAAAACACGGCGCACGTCTAGGGGGAAATACTGGCCAATATACTTTGCGAGCGCTGGGCAAAGACACCTTTTTATTATCTCGTGATGTGGAAGGTTATTTGCGTGCCCACCATATTATTGATGGGGGCCTGCAAACTAAAAAATCACTCACCGCAGCACAAGCTTTCTTTAACGAAATGCAACAACAAAGCGGATTATCCATGCAGGAGATTAGCCAAGTAGTCGCTTACAGTGTGGGCGATAATCGTGACGAATAGACACGATTGAATATTAATTCAAAAAGCCCAAACCGTATAATCGATAACACTTTTTACCTTGCTAGACATGTATTTACGGCTTAGGTAGATCAAAAAAACATGGGGATTACACCGCGAATAATCCCTAACATACCCCTGTCGCTCCGCCTTCGATAGAAGCCTTAAGGCTTTTAAATCGCATGGCTAGCCAGAATTAGCATGGATAACTACCCCCAAATAGGGGGGTAACCTATGGAAATAACCTAACCATTCAAGTTTTAATCAACCTCGTCATGAAAGCCCCTAAAAAAGCAGCAAACTCATTCAAAAAGCGTATACTGCCGCCAATTTTGGGCTTGTTTCATATTGTGCAACAGACTTTACCAATTAGCTGACTAGTCTTGTTGATTTACGAATGTTAAAACACACCCTCACACAAATAGTCTGCATATTGATTAACGAGCGATATCAGACTTAGGAGAACATACAGTGAACCAGCAAGATTTATGGCAAGAGTTTCATTTTGAAGCCAAGCGCGTCATTCAATCAGAACCGTTACTTGCCAGTTTCCTGCATGCCTGTATTTTAAATCACCAGAATTTTAGCTCTGCCTTGAGCTTTATATTGTCGGGCAAAATGGCCAATGATGTGATGCCAGCGGTGAGCTTTCGTGAAATATTTGAACAAGCCTACACCAATGACCCCAGCATTATTGAAAATGCCATGTTTGATGTTAAAGCCGTGTTAGATCGCGATGCGGCCGTAAGCTCTGTATTGCCTGTATTAACTAACTTTAAAGGCTTTCTAGCCATACAAGTGCATCGTCTGGCCCATTACTTATGGAAAAATAATCGCCAAGACTTGGCGCTGTTTATTCAAAGCCGAAATTCTGAAGTGCTATCGGTGGATGTACACCCAGCGGCGAAAATTGGCAAAGGCATCATGTTTGACCACGCCACAGGCATTGTGGTTGGTGAAACCGCCGTGATTGAAGATAATGTGTCTATATTGCAATCGGTTACCCTAGGGGGAACAGGGAATGAATCTGGTGATCGTCATCCTAAAGTTCGCCAAGGAGTCATGATAGGGGCTGGCGCCAAAATTTTAGGCAATATTGAAATAGGCGAAGGGGCAAAAGTAGGAGCGGGTAGCGTTGTATTAACAAAAGTACCCGCCCATACCACCGTAGCTGGTGTGCCCGCCAAGGTAGTGGGCAAGCCTAGGTGGCAAAGCCCATGCGAAACCATGGAGCAAAATATACTGGCGGATAAAACTCAAAGACAAGCGGAATTACGCGAAGCGTAAAGGCTGTTCAAATAACCAATGTAAAAAAGCTGAAGCGCCCATGGCGATTCAGCTTTTTTATGGATATCATTTAACGAGAAGTTTTAAACACAAAACCAAAGTTATCTAGCGGTTTGGTATTTATTTTTCTGCTTAGGTTTAGGCTTTTTAATTGGGTTTAAAACTTGGTAATCATTCAATTGCTTATGAAATGGCAAGCGTATTGAAACCAGCTCAGGCATTTTTCGACAGCGATCCATCTTGACCCTAACAAGACTTAACGCACCGTCCTGCTCTTCAATAGAGAAATCTTTAGCCTTTGTACAACCAAAACTATACACCTTCACGACGATGCTATTTTCATTAATATTAATGCCGTACAAAGCCTCTAACTTAATAGGCTTCTGAGCTTGTAGCGAGGTGCTACAAGCCATGACCGACAACATTAATGTAATGATTAAAAATAGTTTCATTATTAAGCAGCTTTCTTACGTTTCAAATTTAACAGTAGTAACGGTAGTAGTAGATAAAAAGCTGAACCGCCGCCGCTACTGCTAATAAAAGGAGTTTCTGAACCATCATCTAATGAAAATTGTGGCTCTTCAGCGAGCTCTCTTGGCTCACCAATAACATTACAAGTACTATTAATCGCTGTGTCACCTAGTTGCAACGCTGTTATTTTTGCTCGATCAGACCCCACAGGGAGCTCGTCAGTAGAGTCTTTAAAAAATACAAACATAATTCGGTGATCACGGTTTTCAAGTTCACTTGAAAACGTTACTTGTTCGGCCACTTCACCTGACAAGGTAGTTCCATCAATATCACCATCAATAGAAACATAAAGCTTATCCCAACCATCCTCACTACTCACCTCTACGTCTACCAAAGGTACATCACTCCCCCTGTAATGACCAAGCAACATTGAATATTGGTTATCTGTTATCGACCCACTTACTAACTCACAGGAGTCTTCCACCTTTAACCAAGGGCTATCTCCCCCCACAAACCAATCAATGGCTAAATCATCTAAGAACGGAAAATCTGCTGGAGGCAGGGATTCGATAAGCAAATTAAATAAAACATTACTTTGCGCATCGACTTCGAACTGGACGGCATTATTCGCAACTTGATCAGCTTTAACAGTTGCTATTAACTTACAACTTTCACCACTAACTAACGAATGCCCAATGCAGGACTCGTCTTCCAAAATTAAAAAGTCACCACCTTCTTTCACTGATAGACCAGTCACTTCCATTATTTTTGTCCCATGATTGGTAAGAGTTAATGGTAAAGTCGTCACCTTACCTTTACCTACATAAAACTCTTTTTGGGATATTTTATAATAAGCAAAGTCTTCCGATAAAAACTCTTCAACCCAATCATGATAAACTGATGCATTTGTGTATATGCCATATAGCCCTTCTCTAGCACACCCATAGCCCCAACTCACAACCCCCACTAAATAAGGCGTACCATTTAATTCAATAAATAAAGGGCCACCGCTGTCTCCTTGACATGAATCTTTACTACCTTCTGGATAACCTGCACATAAAGGGCTGTCAGAGTCTTCGAAATCATTAAGGTAAGCTGCACGACAAACACTTGGACTCACAAGGGGTAACTGCACCTCATTGAGGGCCTTCGGAGAACTTCCCCCTTCAGTCAAAGTCCCCCAGCCTATAACAGTTAATAAATCCCCTTCATTAAGGTTGTTAAAATTTACCTGACTAATCATTTCAAGTGGAGATTTTTGCGAGTTTCCAGATAGCTTCAATAAGGAGATATCGTTAGCCAGCTCTTTTGGATAGTTGAAATTATTGTGATCATAAATAGCCTCAACTGAAAAAGTCTCCCCTGTTTCAGGTGTGTCTAGATTTTGGATACCAATTACCACCTGCATGTCTTCAGGTGAGGCCCCTTGAGTGCAATGGGCGGCAGTGACAACCCAGTCACTATCTATCAACGTCCCACCACAAAAATGATTACCCTCTTCCTTACCTTGAATAGACACCATCCAAGAATAAGCCTGAGTACTTTCAATCCCCCCCACGATTCTAGGATTAATCTCAGCATAACTAGCACTGATCAGAACAACACAGAGCAACAATCCCTGTAACAACTTGGTTTTCATTAAACGTCCTTGATGGATTTATAAATAGAAATTTTGGCGGGGCATTGTAGCAGAATAATTAATAACTCAATCAAAGAAGTATCAGATATAACGAGTTAGTCTCAATTTACCAATCTCTACAAGCTGCTAAACTGTGAATATTAAACTAGGCTTTACCATGCAAAGCCCTTGAAGTGAAAGGTGTTCAAAGTGGTCAAGATAGTCATCATTCTGTATTTTAGCTTGGCTTGTACGCTGCTAAATGCGCAAGAGCTGCATATTGTCACGGAAGATTTTCCTCCTTTTAACTTTCAACAAGAAGGTGTCACAAAAGGCTTAGCCAGTGAGGTGGTGACGGCAGTCTTACACGAGGCCAATCTCGACGCCGACATTCGCTTTTACCCTTGGGCACGGGCCTATATGTTAGCCCTACATCAAAAAAATCATCTTATTTATTCCATGGCGCGCATTCCAGAACGCGAAGATCTTTTTTATTGGGTGGGCAGCATATCCCCCTATCAAACCTCTTTTTACAAATTAACAAGCAGACACGACATTAAGATTAATTCCTTAGAGGATGCAAAGCGTTATTTAGTGGGGGTATCCCTAGCGGATGTTACGACCGTTTATTTACAGGAAAAAGGCTTTTCTAAATTACAAATGGTCCCCGATGACACTCAAAATATTCATAAATTAACTGCCAAGCGTGTGGATATTATTGCCTACGAGGAAAATTCATTCCTACACAAACTGAACGAGCAAAACCTCAACCCACAAGATTATGAACGAGTGTGGCGCGTGCAAGACTTAACCGATGAGCTTTACATGGCACTGAACCGTAACTCAGACATTACCTTGTTTACTAAATTAAGAAAGGCCCTTCAACGTATTAAAGATAACGGTGTTTACGAAGGGATACACCGGCGCTATTTGAACTGCCAAATATCAGGAGATTGCCAATAAAAGCCCTTCAAACTGGGGCGTTTCAGTTTTAGGCATTATGCTCAATATGCTTCTATACTCACTCAATACCACTGTGCTTTGGGTTTAACCGCTCGACTCGTTATAGCTCAGGTTTCCTACCAAGCTGGCCATTGGTGTTCAGTTATGAATAGCAAAGAATAACCCACAGGAAAGCATATGTTTTTTTCCAAAAAAGTCTCCACCAACAGCCATGAAACGCTTATTAATAATGAAGAGCTGGCATTGCTGAATCAAAAGGCCACTCTACTGGATCAATTAATTGCCAATAGCCCTTGCATGAAAGCCCGTCAAATAGCCGATAACGCGGAAGCCGTTAACCAAGCTTCATCACAGCGCTTAGGTAACATTGAAGCCAACTATGATTTAGTGCAACAGCTCGTAAACCAAGCCGACAATATGGGCCAAAGCTCGAGCGACTCATTAAATCTTGCCCAGCAAACCGCCACACACAGCAGCGAAAGTATTGGCCAGCTAAAATCACTCACTAAAAACATCACACAAGCAGAGCAACATATTTCAGAGTTCAGCGAGTTACTGGCTGGTTTCAATAAAAATAATGAAATTATCACTCAGTTAGTTGAAGCCATTAAAGGCATTGCCGACCAAACCAATCTGTTAGCGTTAAATGCGGCCATAGAAGCCGCCCGAGCAGGAGAATACGGCCGAGGCTTTGCTGTGGTGGCAGACGAAGTACGCACATTAGCCGGCACTGCCAATGGCTCGGCAGAACAAATTCAAAATGAAATGAGTAAAATCATCGAAATATCTAATGCCATTATGAATCAACAAAAGACCGTGGTTAGCAGCATCACTGAAAACCAAACGATCTCCAGTGAAATTGCCGGCAGCCTAGAAAATGTGAATAACTTTTCCCAGCAAAGTGCTCATGCTGCACAAATGGTCATTGAGGGGGTAAATAATCAACTGGCCAGTGCCAATCAAATACTGGGTAACATTGGCAATATTGTAAAGGACACTCAGCAAGCAGTAGCTGGCTCTGCTGAGAATAAAGCAGCCGGTGAAGAACTTATGTCGGTACTGACCCCCTTAGCAAATCTATAGGCCATGAAGAGCACTTTACAACGTAGCTATTTCGTCACGCTTTCGAAGGAGTGGCATCCAGTTCATCCAACCATACGGCCGATGATAAAGGCAAGGCAGGTAAAGGCACTGGCGTAAACGATTTGCGAGCCACTTCTTTTGCTTTTAATTTATCCACCCCAAGCATAGCAAGGTGTATTTCCGTTAAATCTTCTATGGCTGAAACAGGCAGTTTTTCCTCATAAAGATCACTCATGGCCCCGTACATCCCCCCTGTAATCATAGCCAGTAACGCAGCATGCTTTTCAATTGTAAAACACCCCTGCTGCTGTGCGGCCAGCATGTCTTTTACAAAGTTGTCACGAATACTGGTGATCAGTCGCTGGTGTGGCAACCGGCCTTCAAAAACAATTTTCCCAAAGGGACTGCCTGGTAAGGCATTCGATAGGGTTTGTCGTGCCGAGGCGGCTACCACCTCTATGGGGTCCGTTAGCGCTTGTACTGCTTGGTTTAGTGTCTGGTAGTAAGCCGCCATTAACATGCGTTCAATGTCAGTAAATATCTCTTCCAAACTTCGATAATAATTGTAAATGGTACCCGCCGACATATCTGCGGCAAAGCATATATCCCGCAAAGATAGGGCTTGGCAGCCTTTTTCAAGGATAAGGCCTTGTGTTACATCCAACAATTTGGCCCGGGTGCGCTGACGCTTAGGGAGAAGCATACCAAAAGCTCTTTTATGTCTATTTTGGCTCACTTTATCAATACGGGTATTTTTGTCAAACCCTCATTTTTGAACAATCTTAAAAATTGACACTTTTTCATTTTTGATATAAATTCAAATATAGTTTTTGATCAAATAATAATCACAAGCCAAATCCAACGCCTTTAATAGGCCACGGTATAGGCTCTGCACAATTTGGAGTGCACCATGCTGAACCT
>OJDR01000194.1_pt1 | contig 17369 bp, 12 predicted proteins | sample 1593081 | NCBI WGS metagenome assembly OJDR01 (sample SAMN05416873, study PRJEB24817) | seawater metagenome | isolation source: Sea water | place: Canada:Atlantic | collected 2013-11
CGATAGTACCAACGTTAACGTGCGGTTTATTACGTTCAAATTTTGCTTTAGCCATTTTTCAATTACCTTAAAGTTTATTAAAAGCCCGGCCAAAAGACCGAGCCAGACTTTCAAAAAGCCTTACTAAGATTCAATTATTTTGTCGGCAACAGCCTTTGGCGCTTCGCTATATTGCTGAAACTCCATGGCATATGATGCTCGACCTTGAGTTGCACTACGTAATGCCGTAGCGTAACCAAACATTTCAGATAGTGGCACAAGTGCATTCACTACCTTAGAACCAGCTGGACCTTCGTCCATGCCATCGATCATGCCACGACGACGATTTAAATCGCCAACGACATCACCCATGTTTGCTTCTGGCGTAATAACTTCAACTTTCATCATTGGCTCTAAAATTACCGGAGACGCTTTTAGCACCCCTTGTCTAAAACCTATTGATGCAGCGACTTTAAACGCCATTTCGTTAGAGTCAACGTCGTGAAAAGAACCATCATAGAGCGTGACCTTGATGTCTAATAACGGGTAACCCGCTAACACACCGCTGTCCATTTGCTCTCTACAGCCCTTCTCAATTGACGGGATATATTCTTTAGGAATAATACCACCAACAATTTCGTTAACAAACTCGAAGCCTTCGCCTTCTGGCAAAGGTTCCAATTTCAACCAAACATGACCAAATTGACCACGACCACCTGATTGACGAACAAATTTACCTTCCACTTCTACTGTTGAACGAATAGTTTCTCGATAAGCCACTTGTGGATTACCAACATTACATTCAACGCTAAATTCGCGTTTCATGCGTTCAACTAAGATATCGAGGTGTAATTCCCCCATACCAGAAATGATGGTTTGACCCGTATCCTCATCAGAGACAACTCTAAATGATGGGTCTTCTGCGGCCAATTTACCTAACGCTACCGCCATTTTTTCTTGGGCAGCGACAGTTTTTGGCTCAACTGCTACAGAAATAACTGGTTCTGGAAATTCCATACGCTCGAGTGTGATGACATGATTTGCATCACATAAAGTGTCACCGGTAGTAACATCTTTAAGTCCTATAGCCGCGGCTATATCACCCGCTCGTACTTCTTTAATTTCCTTACGGTCATTTGCATGCATTTGCACAATACGACCTAAACGTTCTTTCTTACCTTTCACAGGATTGTATATACTGTCGCCAGTTTTTACTACACCTGAATAAACACGAAAGAACGTTAGTGTACCGACAAAAGGGTCAGTTGCGATTTTAAATGCTAAAGCAGAAAATGGTGCTTTATCATCAGCCTCACGACAATCTTCAGTTTCGTTTTTGTCATTATTAATACCTTTTATCGCTTCAACATCTGTTGGCGCAGGTAAAAACTCTATGACAGCATCAAGTACTGCTTGAACGCCTTTATTTTTGAATGCAGAGCCACAAGAACAAAGGACAATTTCATTGTTTAGCGTACGAATACGTAATGCAGATTTTATTTCTGCTTCAGATAACTCACCTTCTTCAAGGTATTTATCCATTAATACTTCAGAGGCTTCTGCGGCTTCAGAAACAAGGTTTTCATGCCATTCTTCGGCAAGTTCTTGCATATCTGCTGGGATATCTTCATAAGTAAATGTCATGCCCTGGTCACTTTCGTTCCAGTTAATGGCTTTCATTTTGATTAAATCGACAACACCAGAAAAGTCATCTTCAGCACCAATTGCTAAATGAATAGGTACTGCATTAGCTTTCAAGCGAGAATTAAGTTGCTCAACAACAGATAAGAAATCAGCACCTGTACGGTCCATCTTATTTACAAAAACTAAACGCGGCACGGAATATTTTTCCATTTGGCGCCATACGGTTTCTGTTTGTGGTTGAACTCCTGAAGAGCCACATAGCACTAATACTGCCCCATCTAATACACGTAAAGAACGCTCTACTTCAATAGTAAAGTCTACGTGACCAGGGGTATCAATGATATTAATATGGTGGTCTTCAAATTGTGCTTCCATCCCTTTCCAAAAACAAGTTGTTGCAGCCGAGGTAATGGTTATCCCACGCTCTTGCTCTTGCTCCATCCAATCCATGGTGGCTGCGCCATCATGAACTTCGCCGATCTTATGTGAAAGACCAGTATAGAAAAGTACCCTTTCTGTTGTTGTCGTTTTACCGGCATCGACATGAGCACAAATACCAATATTTCGGTAACGCTCGATAGGGGTTATACGTGCCACAATTTCTTCCTCTTTCTGAGAGTTTTTCTCAGATTATAAAACAGTTGTGGCTATCACTCGGTATCGAACTTGATACTAGGTGATAACCACGGCATTACACTTATAAAATAACTAACAATTATGTTAGCTATTTTATCCCTACCAACGGTAGTGAGCGAATGCTTTGTTAGCTTCGGCCATACGGTGAACGTCTTCACGTTTCTTAACCGCTGAACCTTTGCTGTCAGACGCATCTAACATTTCGTTAGCTAGGCGCTGAGCCATTGATTTTTCACCACGTTTACGAGCTGCTTCAACTAACCAACGCATGGCTAGTGCATTACGACGCACAGGACGAACTTCAACTGGAACTTGGTAAGTAGAACCACCAACACGACGAGATTTAACTTCCACTTGTGGGCGGATGTTATCTAGCGCTGTTTCGAATAACTCTAAGTGAGTTTTTTCAGTGTTCTTTTCAGTTAAAATGTCTAATGCACCGTATACGATTTTTTCTGCAGTAGATTTTTTACCATCAACCATAAGGATGTTGATGAATTTTGCTAAAAGTTCGTTATGGAACTTAGGATCTGGCAATATCTTACGTTGCCCTACGACGCGTCTTCTTGGCATCTTAATTCTCCGTTATATTCAGGATAAACCCAAAATGTAATATGTTATTTGGCCTTACTTAACGTTTCTATTCGTTAGCTTCTTTATAAGCTAAGAAAGGGAAACTTAAGATTTAGGTCGTTTAGCACCGTATTTAGAACGGCCTTGTCTTCTGTCGCTTACACCTGAACAATCAAGCGCGCCACGAACGGTGTGGTAACGCACACCTGGTAAATCTTTAACACGACCACCGCGAATCAAAATAACGCTATGCTCTTGTAAGTTGTGACCTTCACCGCCGATGTATGAAGTTACTTCGAAGCCGTTAGTTAAACGAACACGAGCAACTTTACGAAGTGCTGAGTTAGGTTTTTTTGGTGTAGTTGTATACACACGAGTACATACGCCACGACGTTGTGGACAAGCTTGTAACGCTGGAACGTTACTTTTAGTTACTTGTCTTACACGTGGTTTACGTACTAATTGGTTAATAGTTGCCATTAAATAGCTCCCGATTAGTTAAATTTGTGTAAATTCCAATCAATGGGGAAATTTACACCCTTATAAACGTGAAAATCCGCGACTCTAAATTCTATACACAAAAGGTACGGAATATAGGGTCGCGGAATTCTATAGGTCAAGCTTTAACCTGTCAAGCTTTACTCGCACATGACAGGTTAATCTTCTACTTTTACTGATTTATCGACTACTATTCACTCGTAGAGGTTAAATCTGCGTTCAAAGCATCTGTTAATGCTTGTGCTGCTTCATCAGCTGATACTGTTACTTCTTCAACCGGAACGGCGTTTTTAGCACGCGCACGTTCTTGATGGTAAGAATAACCAGTACCTGCTGGGATTAAGCGACCAACAATAACGTTTTCTTTCAAGCCACGAAGTTTGTCTTTCTTACCAGCTACTGCTGCTTCAGTAAGTACACGCGTCGTTTCTTGGAAAGATGCAGCTGAGATGAATGACTCAGTTGCTAATGATGCTTTGGTAATACCCATCATTTGCATTTCGTATTCAGCTGGTTGTTTGCCTGCAGCTTCTAACTCACGATTAGAGATATTTACACGAGCAACTTCTAGGATTTCACCTTTAAGGAAGTTACTATCACCTGCATCTAAGATCTCACACTTGCGGATCATTTGACGCACGATAACTTCAATGTGCTTATCGTTAATCTTAACACCTTGTAAACGGTATACTTCTTGTACTTCGTTAACAATGTAGTTAGCTACTGGTGCAACACCACGTAAACGTAAGATATCGTGTGGAGATTCTGGACCATCGGCAATTACTTCACCTTTAAGTACAGATTCACCTTCAAACACGTTTAACTGACGCATTTTAGGGATCATCTCTTCGTATACTTCACCACTTGGTTGAGTGATTAATAGACGTACTTTACCTTTTGTTTCTTTACCGAAAGCAATAATACCTGTTTTCTCAGCTAAAATAGCTGGAAGCTTAGGCTTACGCGCTTCGAATAAATCAGCAACACGTGGCAAACCACCGGTAATATCACGAGTTTTCGACGATGCTTGTGGAATACGCGCTAGCGCGTCACCAATACCAACTTCCGCGCCATCTTCAAGGTTAATAATTGCATTACCTGGTAAGAAGTATTGTGCCGGAATTTCAGTACCCGCTATCATCACGTCATTGCCTTTAGCATCAACCAATTTAACTGCAGGGCGCATTTCTTTACCCGCTGAGTTACGTTGACCCGCTTCAGTGACTACGATGCTTGATAAACCCGTAAGCTCATCTGTTTGACGAACCATAGTTACGCCATCGATAAGTTCAACGAATTGAACCTTACCCGCTACCTCAGTGATAATTGGATGCGTATGCGGATCCCAATTAGCAATGATATCGCCTGATGTAATTGCTTCACCATCTTTCTTATTAAGAATCGTACCGTAAGGCACTTTGTAACGCTCTTTCTCACGACCAAGCTCATCAATTACGGTCAGTTCAGATGAACGTGAAGTAATCACTAAGTGATCTTCTGAGTTAGTTACAAATTTAGCGTTTTGTAATTTCAGTGTACCTGTGTTCTTAACTTGTACGTTGTTTTCAGCTGATGCACGAGATGCCGCACCACCGATATGGAACGTACGCATGGTTAACTGTGTACCAGGTTCACCGATAGATTGTGCTGCCACAACACCAATCGCTTCACCTTGGTTGATCATATGACCACGAGCCAAATCACGGCCGTAACAATGAGCACAAATACCAAAATCAGTTTTACAAGTGATGATTGAACGAACTTTCATTTGATCAATTGAATTTTCTTCAATGAAATCACATAAAGCTTCGTCAATTAGGGTATTACGTGGAAGTAATACTTCATCAGTACCTGGTTTAACAACATCTTCAGCTACAACACGACCAAGAACACGTTCACGTAACGGCTCAACAACATCACCACCTTCAATCAATGGTGTCATTTGTAGACCGTCTAACGTGCCACAATCATGTTCAGTAACAACCAAATCTTGTGCAACGTCAACTAAACGACGTGTTAAGTAACCCGAGTTAGCTGTTTTCAATGCCGTATCGGCCAAACCTTTACGCGCACCATGAGTTGAGATGAAGTACTGTAATACGTTCAAACCTTCACGGAAGTTAGCAGTGATTGGTGTTTCGATGATTGAACCATCTGGTTTTGCCATCAAACCACGCATACCTGCTAGCTGACGAATCTGTGCAGCACTACCACGAGCACCTGAATCCGCCATCATATAGATAGAGTTGAAAGAGTCTTGCTCCTCTGGCTCACCTTTAGCGTTAATCACGGTCTCTTTTGATAAGTTGTCCATCATCGCTTTCGAGATTTTCTCGTTGGCAGATGACCAAATATCAATAACTTTGTTGTATTTTTCACCTTGAGTTACAAGACCTTGTTCAAACTGCGTTTGAATCTCTGCAACTTCTTCTTCTGAATCTTCTATGATGGTGTATTTCGCCGCTGGAATTACCATATCGTCGATACCAACTGAAGCACCCGCGATCATCGCGTAGTGGAAACCGGTGTACATAATGTGGTCAGCAAAGATAACAGTATCTTTAAGACCTAAGTTACGGTACGCATGGTTAATCAGTTTTGAAATAGGCTTTTTACCTAATGGCTGATCGATTAGATCATAAGGCATGCCGTCTGGACATACTTGCCATAAAATGGCACGACCTATTGTCGTATCACGTAAGGTAATTTTTGGTTCAAGCACACCATCAGCATTACGAACATGTTCAGTAATACGGATTTTAACGCGGGCATGAAGCTCAGCAAAACCTGTACGGTAAGCTTTTTCAGCTTCTTTGATGTCGGTAAATACCATACCTTCACCTAAACCATTTACACGATCGCGTGTCAGGTAATATAAACCTAATACAACATCTTGTGATGGTACGATGATAGGATCACCGTTAGCTGGTGAAAGTACGTTGTTCGTTGACATCATCAACGTACGTGCTTCCATTTGTGCTTCGATTGTCAACGGTACGTGTACCGCCATTTGGTCACCATCGAAATCGGCGTTATATGCCGCACAAACTAATGGATGCAAATGAATCGCTTTACCTTCAATCAATACAGGTTCAAACGCTTGGATACCCAATCTATGAAGTGTTGGTGCACGGTTAAGCATAACCGGATGTTCACGAATTACTTCATCAAGTACATCCCAAACTTCAGCGCCTTCACGTTCAACTAATTTCTTAGCTGCTTTAATCGTTGTTGCTAAACCACGTGCTTCTAGTTTACCGTAAATAAATGGCTTGAATAACTCTAACGCCATTTTCTTAGGTAAACCACACTGATGTAAGCGTAGCGTTGGACCAACGGTAATTACAGAACGACCAGAGTAATCAACACGCTTACCCAATAAGTTCTGACGGAAACGACCTTGCTTACCTTTAATCATATCGGCAAGAGATTTAAGAGGACGCTTGTTAGAGCCTGTAATTGCACGACCACGACGACCATTATCTAATAATGCATCAACTGATTCTTGTAACATACGCTTTTCGTTACGTACGATGATATCCGGTGCTACTAGATCTAGCAGACGTTTTAAACGGTTGTTACGGTTGATTACACGACGGTATAAGTCGTTTAAATCAGACGTTGCAAAACGGCCACCATCCAATGGTACCAACGGACGTAAGTCTGGTGGTAAAATTGGTAAAACGTTCATGATCATCCACTCAGGCTTATTGCCTGAAGCTGCGAATGCTTCCATTAATTTCAAACGTTTAGTGATTTTTTTACGTTTTGTTTCGCTGCCAATCTCAGGCAACTCTTCACGCATTTGCGCTACTTCACCGTCAAGGTCGATCTGTTGTAATAACGCAAGAACCGCTTCTGCACCCATTAAGGCGTCAAATTCGTCACCGTGCTCTTCTAACGCATCAAGATATTCTTCTTCAGTTAGAATTTGGCTTTTCTCTAGTGTCGTCATACCAGGTTCGGTAACAACATAAGATTCAAAATAAAGCACACGCTCAATATCACGTAGCGTCATGTCTAATAATAGACCGATACGTGAAGGCAATGACTTTAAGAACCAAATGTGAGCAACTGGACTTGCTAATTCGATATGACCCATACGGTCACGACGAACTTTAGTTAATGTAACTTCAACGCCACATTTTTCACAAATGACACCACGATGCTTAAGGCGTTTGTATTTGCCACAAAGACATTCGTAGTCTTTAACTGGTCCAAAAATACGTGCACAGAACAAACCATCACGTTCCGGCTTAAAAGTACGATAGTTAATCGTCTCAGGTTTCTTTACCTCACCAAATGACCATGAACGAATCATGTCAGGTGAAGCTAGCCCGATGCGAATACCATCGAACTCTTCTGTTTGATTTTGTTGCTTAAGAAACTTAAGTAAATCTTTCACACACTCTCTCCTGTCGGAGTTAAATACCGGAGAGAACAGTAATCTGTTCTCTCCCTGTACTGACTTTCAGTATTAACTAAGCGTCAGCAATGTAGCTTGAGGTAGCTTAGTCCTGATCTAATTCGATGTTGATACCCAACGAACGAATTTCTTTCAACAATACGTTGAATGATTCAGGGATACCCGGCTCCATGCGATGATCACCGTCAACTAAGTTTTTATACATCTTAGTACGACCGTTAACATCATCAGATTTAACCGTTAACATTTCTTGCAAGGTATAAGCAGCACCGTATGCTTCTAATGCCCATACTTCCATCTCACCGAAACGCTGACCACCAAACTGTGCTTTACCACCTAATGGTTGTTGCGTTACCAACGAGTATGAACCCGTAGAACGCGCATGCATTTTGTCATCAACTAAATGGTTCAGTTTCAACATATACATGTAACCAACAGTCACTGGACGCTCAAAGTTACGACCGGTACGGCCATCAGTAAGCGTAAACTGACCACTTTCAGGCATATCAGCAAGTTTAAATAAGTCTTTAATCTCTTTTTCACTAGCACCATCAAATACTGGTGTAGCAATTGGAAGACCTGCGCGTAAGTTACCTGCTAAACGCATTACTTCATCATCCGAGAATGAATCAATATCGACTTCTTGGCGAGACTCACCTAAGTTGTAAACTTCTTTCAAGAATTCACGTAGTTTGTGAATTTCTAGCTGAGCTTCCAACATACGGTTAATTTTTTCACCGATACCACGTGCAGCCATACCTAAATGTGTTTCTAGGATCTGACCAATGTTCATTCGTGATGGTACACCCAACGGGTTAAGTACAACATCAACTGGCACACCGTGCTCATCGTATGGCATATCTTCAACAGGTACTACGTTTGAAATAACACCCTTGTTACCATGACGACCGGCCATTTTATCACCTGGCTGGATACGACGCTTAACTGCTAAATAAACTTTAACAATTTTTAACACACCTGGTGCTAAGTCATCACCTTGGGTGATCTTACGACGCTTAACTTCATATTTCTTATCGAAATCAGCTTTAATATTGTCATATTGCTCAGCAATTTGCTCAAGTTCAGACTGCTGACCTTCATCAGCCAAGTTTTGAACTAACCACTTGTCGCGTGACATGCTGTTAAGATCTGATTCATTTAAACCAGCAGATAGAAGCAGCTTCTTCGCACGAGCATAAATGCCATCTTCTAGAATACTAAACTCATCACCCAAGTCTTTCTTAACTTGTTTAAGTTGCATTTCTTCAATTTCAACAGCACGAGCATCTTTCTCTACACCATCACGGGTGAAGATTTGAACGTCAATGATGGTACCAGACACTGAGTTAGGTACACGTAAAGAGCTGTCTTTAACATCAGCTGCTTTTTCACCAAAGATAGCTCGTAAAAGTTTTTCTTCTGGCGTTAATTGCGTTTCACCTTTAGGAGTAACTTTACCCACTAAGATGTCGCCACCGTTTACTTCAGCGCCAATATAAACAACACCTGCTTCATCTAATTTAGATAATGCAGATTCGCCAACATTTGGAATATCAGCAGTAATCTCTTCACTGCCTAGCTTAGTATCACGAGCGATACACGTTAACTCTTGAATATGGATAGTCGTAAAACGATCTTCAGTAGCAACACGCTCAGATAACAACATTGAATCCTCAAAGTTGTAACCATTCCAAGGCATGAACGCGATACGCATGTTTTGGCCAAGTGCCAATTCACCCATATCTGTTGAAGGACCATCTGCTAAAACATCACCACGAACTACAGGCTCAGCCATACGACATAGTGGACGTTGGTTGATACAAGTGTTTTGGTTCGAACGGGTGTATTTCGTTAAGTTATAAATATCAATACCAGCTTCACCAGCCACCATTTCATTTTCATTAACTTTTACAACGATACGTGAAGCATCAACGTAATCAACAACACCACCACGTTTAGCGACAACGGTTACACCAGAATCAACAGCAACTATTTTTTCCATACCTGTACCTACAAGTGGTTTGTCCACTTTAAGTGTAGGTACTGCTTGACGTTGCATGTTCGAGCCCATCAAGGCACGGTTAGCATCATCATGTTCTAGGAACGGAATCAGTGATGCCGCGACAGATACGATTTGTTGTGGTGATACATCCATATACTGAACTTGTTCAGCAGACATCAAGGTAAATTCGTTTTTATGACGACATGCAACTAGTCCTGGAACTAACTTACCATCGGCATCAACTTCAGCCGTTGTCTGTGCAATAACGAAATTACCTTCTTCAATCGCAGAAAGGTAGTCGATATCATCAGTCACTAAACCATCAACAATTTTACGGTAAGGCGTTTCCAAGAAACCAAAATCGTTAGTACGTGCATAACACGATAACGAGTTAATCAAACCAATGTTTGGACCTTCCGGTGTTTCAATTGGACAAACACGACCATAATGCGTTGGATGTACATCACGTACTTCAAAACCAGCACGTTCACGTGTCAAACCACCTGGCCCAAGAGCAGAAATACGACGCTTATGCGTTACTTCTGATAACGGGTTGTTTTGATCCATAAATTGTGACAATTGTGATGAACCAAAGAATTCTTTAACGGCAGCAGAAATCGGCTTAGCGTTAATTAAGTCTTGTGGCATGATCGCATCTAAGTCACCAAGACTTAAACGTTCGCGAACAGCACGTTCAACGCGAACTAAACCAACACGGAATTGGTTTTCTGCCATTTCACCAACAGAACGGATACGACGGTTACCTAAATGATCGATATCGTCAACTTCGCCTTTACCGTCACGAATGCCGATTAAGGTTTTCATTACTGCAATGATATCTTCTTTAGATAATACACCTGAACCTACATCATCAGCATTACCAACACGACGGTTGAATTTCATGCGGCCAACAGTAGACAAGTCGTAACGCTCTAGTGCGAAGAATAAATTATTAAATAATGTGTCTGCTGCATCTTTTGTTGGCGGCTCGCCAGGACGCATCATACGGTAAATTTCAACTAGCGCTTCTAAACGGTTAGTTGAGTTATCTACACGTAACGTGTCAGACATATATGAACCAACATCAAATTCGTTCATATATAAAGTAGAAAGTACTTTATGACCTGCTTGGCTTAATTCAGCTAGCATTTCTAAGGTGATTTCAGCATTCGCTTCAGCGATTACTTCACCGGTAGATTTGTCAATATAAGCTTTAGATAATACTTTACCTACGATATATTCAGCTGGTACTTCTAACTTTTCAAGCTTAGCTTTTTCTAGCGATCTAATATGACGCGCAGTAATACGACGACCTTGTTCAACTAGCACATCACCATTTGGCAATTTCAAATCGAAGGTAGCGGTTTCACCACGTAAACGTTCAGGGATCAAATCCATTATTAGCTTATCGCCTTTAATAGAAAAGTTTGTTGTATCGTAGAAAATATCTAGAATTTCTTCAGTAGAGTATTCCAAGGCACGTAAAATGATCGATGCAGGTAATTTACGACGACGGTCAATACGGACGAATAAATTATCTTTTGGATCAAATTCGAAATCCAACCAAGAACCACGGTAAGGAATAACGCGTGCGTTATATAACACTTTACCTGACGAGTGTGTTTTACCTTTATCGTGATCGAAAAACACACCAGGAGAACGATGTAATTGAGAAACAATAACACGCTCTGTACCATTAATGACAAACGTACCGTTGTCAGTCATTAATGGTATTTCACCCATGTATACTTCTTGTTCTTTGATATCTTTTACTGTGCCTGCAGCTGCTTCTTTATCATAAACAACTAAACGCAATTTAACGCGTAATGGCGCAGAATAGGTTACACCGCGAATTTGACATTCTTTAACATCAAATAACGGCTCGCCTAAACGGTAGCTAACATATTGTAATTCTGAGCTACCAGAATAAGCTTTAATTGGAAAAATAGAATGAAACGCAGCCTCTAGGCCTGTTTCACCTGTTGGATCAATATCAATAAACTTACGGAAAGATTCGAGTTGGATTGATAACAAGAATGGATAATCCATTACTTGCACACTTTTACCAAAGTCCTTACGAATACGTTTCTTTTCAGAGTAAGAGTAAACCATGGGGTTCCTCAGCTTGCTGGTTATGGCCGAATCTGCCTTAAAATACCAATTGGACTTAAATAATTGTCTAATTCACTTCATCGTGAACAACTATTACCTAATCCAATTGGTATCAGACAGGATATTGCAGTGATACTTTTTTTATCAAGCATCAAATAATGCACTGTTTTGGTTTAAAAAAAAACCACTTTCTTTAGCGCAAAAAGGCCGGTGACGTTTAAATCACCAGCCATTGCCTTTTCAGGCAAATAATCTGTTTAAAAACAGACTATTTGATCTCAACAGAAGCACCTGCTTCTTCAAGAGTTTTCTTAAGCTCTTCAGCTTCAGCTTTATCAACGCCTTCTTTGATCGCTTTAGGAGCTGATTCAACTAAGTCTTTAGCTTCTTTTAAGCCAAGACCTGTAGCGCCACGAACTGCTTTGATTACAGCAACTTTCTTCTCACCGAAGCTAGTCATTACTACGTCAAATTCAGTTTGTTCTTCAGCAGCTTCAGCAGCACCACCAGCAACAGCAACTGCTGCAGCAGCAGATACGCCGAATTTTTCTTCCATTGCTTCGATTAATGCAACAACGTCCATTACTGACATTTCAGCAACTGCGTTTAGGATATCGTCTTTAGAAATAGACATTTTAAATTTCCTGTTTTTTAATAAACAGCCTTTGGCTGTTTGAAATAACTATAAATACAAAAAGTGCTAATTGTGCTCTGCGTATATTTAAGTAATAGCAGAGGTAAACAATTATTAAGCAGCTTCTTGCTCTTTCTGATCGCGTACTGCAGCAATTGTGCGGACAAGTTTGCCTGCAGATGCTTCTTTCATAGCGCTCATTAAACGTGCAATTGCTTCGTCGTAAGTTGGTAGCTTAGCTAACATGTTTACGTCGACTGCATTACCTTCAAATGCTGCTGCTTTTAGTTCAAAGTTTTCGTTAGTTTTAGCGAAATCTGTGAATAAACGTGCTGCGGCACCCGGATGCTCGTTTGAAAATGCAATTAAAGATGGACCAACTAATGTGTCAGTAACACATTCAAAGTTAGTACCTTGTAATGCACGACGTGCTAACGTGTTACGGATAACTTTCATCCATACGCCATTTTCACGTGCTTGCTTACGTAATACAGTAATTGCTTCAACTGAAACACCGCGTGAATCCGCGACTACAGCTGATTGAGCGCCATTGGCAGCTTCTTGAACTTCAGCAACAATTGCTTTTTTGTCATCAAGATTGATAGCCATTGGCTTTACTCCTGGTTCACCGGCAATATAAAACCGGTATTTACTATCCCTAAGCAAATTAATATTCGCTTAGGCCGTTACGGCGAGGACCAGAATTAGGAAATACTGGGTAATCACCATCTACGTAGGAAAAATTAAGCTTTCAACGAAGAATCGTATCAGCTCCTACGGTCTTTGACGGGGTTGTCTGAAGCAATTAAATGCTAATATACAAACAACACCTACCAAAATTTAAGGGGCGAAATTATAGTCTACAATCACGCCCTTGTAAAGTATCGATTAACGACACTTCACAGAAAGTTATAGTGTTAAACTAGCTTGGTTGACGACAACGCCGGCACCCATAGTAGTTGAAACAGAAACTTTCTTAATGTACTGGCCTTTAGCATTAGCTGGTTTTGCTTTTTTAAGCGCTTCCAATAATGACTCAAGGTTTTCCTGCAATTTAGCATCTTCGAAATCAGCCTTACCAATAGTAGTATGGATGATACCGTTTTTGTCATTGCGGTAGCGGATTTGACCCGCTTTTGCGTTATTTACAGCAGTAACAACATCAGGAGTCACCGTGCCAACTTTAGGGTTAGGCATTAAACCACGTGGGCCTAAGATTTGACCTAGTTGGCCAACAACACGCATAGCGTCTGGAGTAGCAATTACCACGTCAAAGTCCATGTTACCGGCTTTAACTTGTTCTGCTAAATCTTCCATACCTACGATGTCAGCACCAGCTTCTTTCGCTTTATCAGCGTTTGCGCCTTGTGTAAATACAGCAACACGAACATCACGACCAGTACCGTTTGGTAACACAGTCGCGCCACGTACGTTTTGATCTGATTTACGAGCATCAATGCCAAGGTTTACAGCAACATCTACACTTTCACGGAAGTTAGCAGTCGCAAGTTCTTTAAGTAAAGAAAGTGCTTCGCTGATGTCATATTCTTTTAATACGTCTACTTTTTCACGGATAAGACGAGCGCGTTTTGATAATTTAGTCATAATTAGTCCTCTACCACTAAACCCATTGAACGAGCAGAGCCCGCAATGGTACGCACTGCAGCTTCCATTGAGCCAGCAGTAAGATCTGGTTCTTTTGTCTTAACGATTTCTTCAAGTTGTGCTGTAGTAACAGTACCAACTTTGTCAGTGTTAGGACGACCTGAACCGCTCTTGATACCAGCCGCTTTCTTAAGTAAATAAGAAGCAGGTGGAGTTTTTGTTTCGAACGTGAAAGAACGATCAGCATATACAGTAATAACTACTGGTACTGGAGCGCCTTTTTCTAAAGAATCTGTTTTTGCGTTAAACGCTTTACAAAATTCCATGATGTTCACACCGTGTTGACCTAGTGCAGGACCAACTGGCGGTGACGGGTTTGCTGCGCCAGCAGCAACTTGTAGCTTGATTAAAGCTGTGACTTTTTTAGCCATGGTTTTAATACCTTTAGTATGGGTTCAAACGCTGTTTATTAAATCAGCTCCCCGTTAGCAAAAATCGACTTTTATCTTCATCAGATAAAATCGGCAGCGGATTATATATTATTCGAAGGTTGAAGTGCAAGATAAGATCTTTACTTTGGTCAAAAAAAGAGCGTATTAGCTGTTAATAACCAAGTAGCACTATTGATAATAGGTATCGATTATCTCAAAGGCTTGGTAGGACGTCCGACACATTAAAGGCCGACTTATCAATAAACTCAAATTTTTGACATAAAAAAACCAGAGTAATAACTCTGGTTTTTTGTTTAATCGACAACTAACCTTTTTCGACTTGACCAAATTCAAGATCAACCGGTGTTGAACGACCAAAAATAAGTACAGAAACTTTAATTCGATTTTTCTCGTAATCAAGCTCTTCAACCACACCGTTAAAGTCAGCAAATGGACCATCAATAACGCGAACCACTTCACCTGGTTCAAATAATGTTTTAGGTTTAGGCTTATCAGTATCTTCAAGACGTTGAAGAATACGATCAGCTTCTTTCTGTGTAATAGGTGCTGGACGCTCTTTTGTGCCACCAATAAAACCTAACACACGCGGTACACTTTTTACTAAATGCCAAGACTCGTCATCAAGCTCCATGTGAACTAAAACATAGCCAGGGAAAAACTTACGCGCACTTTTACGCTTTTGCCCTGCACGCATTTCAATAACTTCTTCAGTCGGCACTAAAATTTCACCAAACTTTTCTTCTAAGCCATGAATACCAATATGTTCTACTAAAGTCTTTTGTACACGACCTTCATAACCTGAAAAGGCTTGAACAACATACCAACGTAACTTGGGATTTTGGTTAACAACAGGTTCGTTGCTTTCTGCATTTTCTTCTGGTGATACATTTTCTTCAGTCATGTTGATACCTTTAGCCTACTTTCAAACCGGTAATTAATCCTACTACCCAGAATAGAACAGAATCTAATCCCCAAAGTAATAAAGACATAATTAATGTTGCCACTAAAACAATACCCGTTGTTTGTACCGCTTCTTGACGTGTTGGCCAAACCACTTTACGTACTTCAGTACGTGATTCTTTAGCAAATGCGACAGCTGTGCGGCCTTTAACCGTTTGCATAGCAACAAGCCCCGCTATAACAATAATAGCAACTACTGCTAAGGCGCGAACAAGAATCGATTGCTCGGCAAAAACGTAATTACCAACAACAGCGCCAGCTAAAAGTAAAACAATTACGCTCCACTTTAAAAAATCAAATGAACCGCTAGGTTCAGTTTCAGTACTTGCATTCATATCTACTACCTGTAATTACGTGTCTAATCTAAGACAAAGCAACCCCGACATTATCGAGGTTAAAATCTAAAGCGCCTATAATTTAACTCATAAGCACTTTACGAAAAATGGCAGGGGTAGAGAGATTCGAACTCCCAACCGTCGGTTTTGGAGACCGCTGTTCTACCAATTGGAACTATACCCCTTCAAATTGTACTTACACTTACCGAGTGATTCTTAGTTGCTTGGGAATTAAGAGTGACTCTAGAAGTGAGGCGCTATTATACTAAGCAAAATATTTTACTCAAGGACTATTTTCGAGTTATCTAAATATACGCATTGTCACTACAACCATTTGTCGTTCAATTGCTCATGCTAGATAACCATTGATATTCAGACGGATATTGGATATTTTAGCCTGCAATATTTAGGAATAATTGATACATAATGTTTTTACAATTACTTGAAGACAAACACTTTGGTAAATTAGACCCAAAAACCGTATTTAGACTGGCCAACAATAATGCCGAATTTTCACACCATTGGTTAGCCCATTCGATTAGAAGTAGCTGTTCATTAAGTGAATTAGCTTTAGCGATTGCGGCAAATATAAAGTGGGATACAGCCGCATTAAAAACGCTCGAGAGCTATTTAAACAATGAGACCAATTTAAGTTTTCAAATAAAAGATGAGGTTGAAAACGCCGTCATCTATTCTAAAGGAATCATCAACAATTTTTGCGAGAAGAAACAAAAAAAAATACTCTACAGGCTTCAAAATTTAACCGACAGTATTGCTGAGCCTGTCGCCATAGACGCTAATAAATATACTTGCCACATTGCTATCAAAACTGCGCAGATAAACGATATATTAAAAAGTTGTGAACCTCACCTAAAGGATGTTTCCTTATTTGGTGGCGAAGGAAAGAACAGTAAAAATTCAGAGATAAGAAACAACACTCACTTCCCGACACCTATGCCTAACGACTCTATGTCGCTTGCTCTGCTTGAGAACTTACTCGCTAAGGCGGCAGGCCTTCCTATATATTTTGCTGAGCCCCCAGTAGTTTTACGTTACCTGCCCGAGCAATATTATAAATGGCATTATGATCATATATATCCGCATACAGATGACATTAAAAAGCATATTTCACATTTTGGCCAGCGTATAAAAACTGCTATTTTTTATTTAAATGACGACTTTACTGGTGGCGAAACAGAATTTAAAACACCATTTAAATCAGTTATTCCTGAAAAAAACAAAGCATTACTTTTTGATAATTGTGATGAATTACAAAACAGAGATAGTACTAGCATCCACCGAGGCAATTCGGTTATCACTGGAAAAAAATGGATTGTCACTCTTTGGTTTAGGAATAAACCATTTTGGCTGAGATCTGGCCTTCTCTAATACTGAGTAAAAGAAAAGTTTTGACTTTCATCGGATTAAATATCGTCAATTAAAAAAGTCCCTAAAGCACTTTTTTAATCGTGTTATTTAAATCTCGAAATTAATCGATGCATTTTTAAGATCA
>OJDR01000195.1_pt1 | contig 17258 bp, 11 predicted proteins | sample 1593081 | NCBI WGS metagenome assembly OJDR01 (sample SAMN05416873, study PRJEB24817) | seawater metagenome | isolation source: Sea water | place: Canada:Atlantic | collected 2013-11
GATCTATTTAAACCACCGAAACCCTCGCCGAATATAGAATTAACGATGGGTTTAGACTTTTGAAAACTACGGGACAGCAGTGATAAAACATAATAAAAATCCTCCCCCAAATCCATCAAATGCAATGTTCAAAATAATTGATATCACCCCTACTTTCTCCCAAGGTTCCAACACGTACGAGATAACTGGTGAAGTACACATAGATAAGGGCGATATGTTTAAAGCCATTATAATTCAGACACTAACACCTCAACAAGCAACTGGCATTAAGCCCGGAAGTTTGCTTTCTTGCCTTGTTGAGGGGGAAGAAAAAAAGACCATACCAATAATAATTAGTTGGTAAACTAACAAATAAAAATGATGGTATCGGGCTGCTGAATATGAAAACTCACTCCAAATAATTCTTTACAGCTGTTAGCAAGCAAGGGGATATATTGACGCTAAGCCAACATTAGCTGTAAAAAGCTTTATGGAAGGGATAGCAGAAACACACAATGGCCCTCTTCTTCTGGGCGGAAAGCCAAAAAACGAGAGCATGAACACTATAATCAATAATTACACACAGACGTTTATTACAAAGACTAATTTAAATATAATCACAGCAAAAATCACCATGGTAGGATAAATGAAAACTTACGGATACATAGCCTTAGCCCTAGCACTTTACTCCCTTTACGCATCTATATTTGTTTCAACAGGATGGATGCCAGGATTATTAATCACATCCTATTTATCCTGGAAGTTTTTATCAGCACCATATTATGAAAAGGAATGCACTGTTGTAACTAAAGGAAAGGTAATAGATATAAGAGCAAACGGGACATTTCTAGGTGGCTTGCACCAGCCTCTACACAATGCTCATATTTCCTACCTTGATCGCATTAAAGAATTTAAGGATTTACCGCCAAATTTCATTCATGACGTTTCTCCTGGTGATGTTATTAACATCAAATATAATGCTAGGAAACCACACATCGCTTTTGTAGATTTTTTGTAATTAGGTTCCTTCATGAAATATGTCATCAGTTTGTTTCTTGCCACTACCATAACCTTTCTTTATAGCTATTTTTTATTATTTGATAAGATGCCGGAATCAATACAAGTTAATGGCTATATTCACTACATAATGAAAGCACCATCTGCATTTTTTGGTGCATTTATTGGGGCTTATGCAGCTTCATTTTTTGCTTTTTCTCCTACCATCATGAAAATTCCAGGATATCTGTTAAGCTCAAAGGGCCGTTTTACCATGTCTTCTGAACCTATTAAGGCAATAGGGAAGCTAATCAGTAAGAACGTCACCCAAAGCCATACAAACCTATTAATTCAATACGATAACCATCAAACAATGTTTTCAGTAGACAACAGGGTTATCAGCTCCCCTTTATCCAATGGTAATGAGGTCGTAGTATATTACGACCCCAACAAGCCGGAATTGGCCTATATAGACTTTTATCAAATAAATGAAATAACCGAATCCAATATCAAGAAATCGGAAACACTGTTCAAACTACTGGATATCACACCTAAATTTGATATATCTAAAAATTCGTTTGAATTACTAGGTGAAATTTATGGTGGCGATTATCAAGGAAAGAAAGCCAGTATGATTATTAGTTTACCTAGAGATGAAATAGCACACTATGCCCCAGGAAAACTTCTTCCCTGCATAATTAATGGCACAAAGAATGACTATTCCATACAGCTATTGGCAATTTCATAGCGATTAAATCTGTAAATGTAATCAGCCTAAAGGCCCAAACTTTAGGCTAATCCAGAACAAAAAAGAACGGTAGGTTGATTCATTGCAGTATAATTTTGAGACTGTAGTAACTCCCCCATTCTCTCAAAAGAAAGAAGGGGAAAATTTAACCAACCAGATCTAGCCTACTTAATTAACGCTTACCTCAAATTCGCCGCCATTCAAACTTAACGAGAGATTATTAATCACCCGATCATCGACCAGAGCTTTCAAACATGCGCTAGACACCACTGGCAGAATAGACTTATTGATAACATTCTCAGCATTACGTGCACCGGTGTCGGGATCCGTGCATTTTTCAAGTAAAAATTCCATCACGTCATCGCCGAAAGTCAGTTCAGCACCATAACGCTCTCGTAAGCGGTTATTGATTTTTTTAAGATTAATAGAAATTATTTTACTAAGCACTTCCTGAGTCAATGGGAAATACGGCACAATACTAGCGCGCCCTAAAAATGCAGGCCTAAAATCCTCTAATAATTCAGGTCTAATTTTGGCTAGTAATTCATCTTCATCGATATCCGCTTTACCAAAATATTGAGAGATTCCCGAACTTGCAGCATTGGTGGTCATAATAATCAATGTGTTCTTAAAATCTATGTCCTTGCCCTCTCCATCTTTAATGGTGCCTTTATCAAACAAATTGTAAAACACATCCTGAATACCAGCATGGGCTTTTTCCATTTCATCTAACAACAATACACTATAAGGGTTTTTTCTAACCGCTTCGGTTAATACGCCGCCCTCTCCATAACCTACATAACCAGCCGATGCTCCCAGAAGCATAGATATTTTATGCTCCTCTTTGAATTCAGACATATTGATCGTAATAAGATTTTTTTCACCACCATATAAGTAATCGGCTAACGCCAAAGCAGTTTCAGTTTTACCTGTGCCCGATGTACCTACCATCATAAATACGCCAACTGGCTTTCTAGGGTCAGTTAAACCAGAGCGTGAAATACGGACGGCTTGCGCTATTTTACTCATGGCGTGATCTTGCCCTACTACCCGCTCACGTAACTTTTCCTCTAAATGCATTAGACTTTCGATTTCATCAGACACCATGTTACCCACTGGAATACCCGTCCAGTTTTCAACAATTTCAGCCACCGATTGGGCCGTGACATCTAAATGAACCATAGAAGAATTACCTTGAACACGTAATAAGTCTGAGCTCTCCTGTTGATACTCATTGAAATTAAGGTCTTTTCCTCTTTTTTCTTGAATGGCTGAAATAAGACTTTTCTCTGAGTGCCATTGCTCATTCAAACTGGCCAACTCAGTGGTTTTTTCTTCTTTTAAATCTAGGTATTCACTGATTTTCTCTTCACACCCTCCTACCGCAGTTTGTTCACCCCCTAATAATTCGAGGTTCGTGTCACATTGCTCTATCACTCGCATAACTTTTTCTATGGCAGCAGGTGTTGCCCCTTGGCTTAATGCCACACGTGCACAGGCGGTATCCAGCAGGCTAACTGATTTGTCCGGTAGCAAGCGGTCGGGTATATAACGATGAGAGAGCTTTACACTGGCCTCTATGGCTTCATCTAAAATTCGTATTTTATGGTGCGCTTCCAGTGACTTCGCGATTGCACGCATCATGTCAATAGCCACTGGCACCGATGGCTCTTCAATGCTCACCACCTGAAAGCGACGGGTTAAAGCCGGGTCTTTTTCAAAGTATTTTTTATATTCAGCCCATGTGGTAGCCGCAATAGTCCTAAACTCACCTCTTGCTAAGGCAGGCTTAAGTAAATTGGCTGCATCGCCTTTGCCTTCACTACCACCCGCACCTATTAATGTATGGGCTTCATCAATAAAAACGATGGTTGGCTCTACCGATTCCTTAACTTCTTTAATTACATCTTTTAAGCGCTTCTCAAATTCACCTTTTACGCTAGCACCTGCTTGCAACAACCCTAAATCTAAAGATAGCAGCCTAATGCCCTTTAGAGCGTCTGGAACATCATTACTCACAATTCGATTCGCCAAGCCCTCAACTACGGCAGTTTTACCCACACCAGGCTCTCCCGTTAAAATAGGGTTGTTTTGACGGCGACGAAGCAAGATATCTATTAACTGCCTTACTTCAACATCCCGCCCAATAACAGGATCTATTTCACTATTTTTTGCTCGCTCGGTTAGGTCAACAGTGAAACGCTCAAGCGAAGTCGTTTGAACTGATTTATCACCTACTACCTTCTCACCCATAAGAGCACTCTCCGATGTGCTACCTATCACATTGCCAATATCTTTCTCTATTAAATGGGCTTTAACCTTAAAAAACTGTTGACTTGAACGGATTATTTGAGAATTTATTTCTTCGTTTTCTAAAATCGCCATAAGCAAGTGCCCTGACGTTAACTGCAAGTGGTCGTATTTAACTGAAGCCAACACCCACGCTTCACTGGCCAAGTTAAGAAGTGTTTTTGAAAATGATGGTGGACGAACATTACCAGATTGAAAATTCCGAGCACTGTCCTGTAATTCAGACTTTAATTGCTCTACATCAAGATCCGCTACTTTCCTCACAAGAGTACCAAAATCGGTATGAGGCTTTTCTAATACCATAAATAACCAATGCTCAATTTCAACATTGTAGTTTCCTGAAGAAATCGCCATTTGCGCAGCTTCTTCTAAGCTTAATTTCAATAGCGGTGATAGCTTTTCTACAATTTTTTCCATACTAATGTTAACCACGTCCCTCTCCTTACATTTAAATTTGAAAAGCCAATAGTCCGTCTATATACTGCGCAATTAATTTTCTGGCTTGTAACTTATATTGTCTTATTTATTGGGCATTGATAACAAATCAGTCGGCTAACAGCAAGGATTTCTGAAAAAGTCGAATGCAAGAATACACTCTTGTAACATGGGCAGGATGCTATCTCTTCTTTAACACCTGACCCGCTACTTTTTCCTACTTGTATTAGCCTTACCCTTATTGAAAGAGAATTTTAAGTGGTTGCTAAACAATATAATAAATCGACTCTGCTACTTAAAGCTGCTGCCTTTCTGCTATTGCCTAGCTTCAGCTTAGCCGGTCCTGCTAAAGACTATTTTAGCGACAACAATTCCACTGTTTACCAAAACAAAACGAATAGCAGCAATTTGAATGCTAAGAACCCATTAATTAAAATCAATTCGTTTGATTTATCTAGACTTAAAAATATCGAAGAATATGGGATAAAGTCACAAGATTTGGACGATATCGTTAAAGAAGATCAAAAAGAAAATAATAGTCTCTACAGTCTGGTACGGCTTGAGTTATTGGCAGATAAACTCAGCCTTTATTATCGAAAAAAAGGTCTTATTTTAACTAAGGTCTATTTTCCCCCTCAAAACATAAAAAAACGAACCTTATATATAGATTTGGTCTTGGGTGAAATCGAAGATGTAATTGTTAACAAAAATGAGCTTTATTCCAACGAAAGGTTGATTCGACCTTTTATGGATCTACTCAATAAACCTGCTTTCATACCTTCTCTTGAGTCGTCGCTGATAGAAATCAATAATTATCCAGGTGTAAGTATCAATACACGCTTCAAAGAAGGAGATGCCATCGGGAAGTCTAAAATTGATATCTTAATCAAAGAAGAACACATGTCTGATTTCAACTTTAGTTTTGATAATTATGGCAGCGAATATACCGGCTCTATGCGAGGCACCCTAAGTGCCAGTTTTTATAATTTAACCGATCATGCCGATCGTTTAAACATCAACGCATTAGCCACCTTTAACCCAACCAACTCTTTTTATCTAGGCGCTAATTACGGGTTTAAACTGGCTCCTTACTATAACGACCCAGGTTTAAACAATTTTTTTAAACATGGCGTTAATGTGACATTTGGGTACCAAGAAACCCAATATACAGTAGGTGGCGATTTTGAGGGTCTAAATTATAAAGGGAAAGCCAACACCTTTTACTTGCAATTTGATAAAGATCTTATTTTAAGAAATAGTCACAAATTGAATACCAGCATTAAACTCAGTAAAAAATTAGCGCAAACTACTGAAGGAAATGATACGACATCAAAAACAACTGATAACCAGCTAAGTATCTTTAACTGGGGGACAACGCTACGCTGGAATGACTTTATTGGATCACAGTCTGCCAATATTATTCGTTTTGACTATCATAGAGGGTTACCTGGTTTTGCAGGGGCCATGGAAAACAATGATGAGGACATCGCAAGAGAAGGTAAAAACGAAGTAAAAGCCCCAATGGACTTTACTCGCTTCAACCTTACAGTCAGTAGAAATCAGCGAGTTGGCCCATATCAACTCATCACACGATTGACCTCCCAATATACCGACGACTTACTTTTACCATCTGAACAATCAAGTCTCGGCGGAGCCACATCAGTAAGAGGCTATGCTAATTCTGACTTTACTGGTGATACATCCAACATAATTAGTGTTGAGATAATTAGTCAATCCAATGCCCGAAAATTAGTATTGCCCATTAGCAATTTAAAATTAGCTACATTCATAGATTATGGTATCGGCACACGCATTGATGCATTGGCGGGGAGCGAACAATCATCTGCCGAAATGATCTCCGTTGGTGGTTATGCGCAATTTTTGAAAGAAGGTAAGTTCAGCAGCAAGCTTGAAATTGCCATGCCTTTAACAACCGTGGGCGATTCAGACAATAAACAATTTGAAGTGCTGTTTAACTTTAATAGAGGTTTTTAATATGTTTTTAAAACACAGCACTGCTATGCGTTTGATGTCCCTTTCAGCGCTATCACTGGCTATTTCTAGTATTAATATTGAAATGTCAAATGCAGCTCCTCAAGGTGGTAGCATTGCCGATGGCAATGGAAGCGCAACCATTGCCACTAACGGACAAGCCACAACGATTAATCAATCAAGTCAAAACGTCACTATCGACTGGACGTCTTTTGATGTAGAGCTAGGTGAGACTGTAACCTTTAATCAGCCCAATACATCTTCTATTGCGATTAATAATATTGGCGGTAACAACGTCAGTAATATTCAAGGCAGTATCACTTCAAATGGACAGGTTTTCTTAAGTAATCCAAATGGGTTCTTATTTGGTTCAGACTCCAGCGTCAATACCGGTTCATTTTTAGCCACGACCTCCAATATGGTATTATCAGACAATGACCTAACACTATCTGACCCAAATAACACAGCATCAATTATATTTGAAAGTGGTGCAAGTGTTATTACCAACACTGATAGCGATTCAAATACAGCCAATGATAATAAAAACGAAAGCTTTATAGCTATTTTCGCTTCAAATATTTCAAATGAAGGTAATCTCAAGGCTCAAGACAGTAGCGTTTTCCTGAGCACTAAAAATCAAGGCACAATAAAATTATATGGCCTTGATATTGGTATAGACATTAGTGATCTTACTGCTAGCAACCTAGATGCCAATCTTTCAGGCACAACAACTGGCCTTTCTACCGAAAACTCATCAACCAATAATTTTGTATTATTAACTTCATCTGACCTTTCAACCATTGTTCAAAGTGCCATTAAATCTCCGTCAAGCATGTCAGAAATTAATTTTAATAGTCATCTAGAAGACTACAATATAGATGTTAACGGTGAGGGCTTAGCTCTATCCGATAATGCCATCATTTATAATGGCAACACTGAAAGAAGTTTAACTTTTACCGATACCTCTACTGACAACCTGCAAATTCTATCCAGTATTCAAGGTAGCAATCTAAATCTAAACCTAAACGCTCAAACCATCACCATTGGATCGGCGAATTCAAGTGTTTCACTGGGCGGCGGAGAAGGCGGTAGCGGTTTAAAGTCTATTAACATAGACACATCATCAAATACTAGCGGCAACGGCAGTACTACGATACATAGCGGCATGAAAGCTATTCAAAACATCAATATAAATTCTGAATTAATTTATGCCGGCAACGATAGCTCAAATGAAATTGTCTTTAATACTGTCGACAGTGATGGTGCCATTAGCTTTTCTAAAGCAATAGAATCCAGCACAGCTAATGACACCATTATTTTGGAAACCAATACTTTAAATTTGGCCGGTATAACTGGTTTTGACACCGTTGAATTTGACGCTTCTAATATTATTTTTAACACTTCAAACAAAGGTAACGACGCATATATCACTGCTAATACTGTTTCCACTAGAGGGGAAAGTGACTTGTATTTAAATGGCGATATTACCCTATCATCAAGTGTTATTGATTTGAGCGGTGTAAATCTGGCTTCTTATTATGATAGCAGCGAAGCTGGCTACTCGCTTACGCTTAATTCTAATGAAAGCAATGGTCAATTTAAATTAAATAACCTATCCGACAGTGTCAATATCGGCACCAACGATGAGCTCACCCACATAGAAGGTTTAATAATTGAAGGCAGTGCAGACAATACTTCCAATGTATTCATTAGCGGCGAATTAACGGCAGAGCGATTCATGGCCAACACTGAAAATACTGGCACTGTTGAAATGACCTTAACGGATAACTTAATTTTAAATTCCGTGAACGAATTTGATACCAAAAATGTAAGTATCAATGGAAATTACAACTTAGACATTAATGGCTCTGATAGTACGGACTCTATTGCTAATATTGGCAGTATTAGTAATAGCTCATCAATAATTGGCTTGTCAGCCGAGGGATTTAGTAAACTATACCTACATAATGATATTAAAGTCAGCACGGGCAACATTAGCCTGTCCGCCACTGATATCTTTATTAATAAGTCTGAAGCCCTTAACACCCAGGAAGCACTATTAATTGAGAATACCGGCAATGGCACCATCAGCCTTAATGGGCACACTCAAACCGATGAGAACACACCCTCTTCTTTAACAATTACGACTTTCAATGGAGATATTGCTGTCAATCAAGTGACTGGACTTGATAACTTTTCCATCACCAAGTCCCTTAGTACAGAGGGTGGTATTTCATTACTAGGGGACATTAACGTTAATCAGCACATTGCTCTGAATGATCTTGGTGATGTTAATATAGGTAACGACATTACCTTTACAGCAAACACATTTGATTCAACACAAAGTCACTTAGTAAACCCTTCGCATCACTTAAGCATTGTCACTTCAGATCATGCTAATTTGGGAAGCATTAGCGCCCTAAATATTACCTTGTCCAATAAAATTGAAACGGCACCAGATGAATTAACCCAAAGCAACTTACATGGAGATATCACTGCCACTGACTCCCTAAATTTTGTAGGGACCAGTATTAACTTAGAATCCAATTTATCTTTATCTGGCAATATTAATTTCCTAGACTTAGCGTCTACCGACTCTAAAAACAAACCCACCATAAATGGCACTTATAATCTTTACCTGAATGCTACCAATGAAAACATTTACGTTTATGACTTTGGAAACACCACAAGTTTAAATTCTTTAAGCATCGAAGGAACAGGCAATATTTACTTTACAGACATGCCTAATATACAGGGTTCAGGAGGATTGAATCTTTTAGGTGAATTAGAATTTGACGTGGGTGAAAACCGCGAATTCAATTATGATGGCGACATTAATTTTGAAGGTGCGAACATTAATGGCAGCGGAACCCTAACATTCACCAGTGCGTCAGGCGACATAAGTTTGGGTAACGTAGGAGCTAACTCAGACATTACTAGTTTAATTATCAATTCTAGTGGGAAGCTAAATTTACACGGTGATATTAATCTCGTTGAACCTAATTACGACTTTTCAAATTTAAGCGCCATTGAAATTCATCAAAATATGACATTTGGCAGTGCTGAAACCCCAGCGCTTGTTAATTTTGGCGACGCAACCATTGATGGAACCTATAGTTTAACTATATATAGCGATCAACCAACTTTTGGCATCATTGGAAGCAATATCGCTTTACAAGATTTAAATATCTACAGCAGCGGTGCATTAAATTTAACTCATGATATTACTTTAGTGGGTTCCGCCAATATTAATGCTGACACAATATTATTAGATAGCAATATTACAACCACAGGTCTAAACATTAACTTAGCCTCTGAAGGCGATATGACCATGTCTAGCGTTGCTGCTTTAAATGCGAATTTTGGTAATATAAGTCTTTCGTCTAATTCAGGTAATATTTCCATTGGCACCTTAAGTGCTTTTGAACTCGTTGATATTAATGCGCAGGCAGGATCGGTATTTAATAGCATTGATGATTATATTTCCAATACAAACACGTCTGTCAATATCACCAGTGAGAACCAAAGCATCTACGCCTCAAACCAAATAGGCTCGGGTGTCGGTAGCCCTATCGTAATCGATGCTCAGAATAATGGCGAGATTACCCTTGAGTCTAATGGCAGCATATACATTGCTAACTTATCTAATGCTGAAGTCACCAGCCGCTCAACGGTAATCGATAGCGGTACTGCAAATGATTCCGCTTCGGTAGATGCCCACAGCCTATTTAAACTGTATTCCCTTAATAAGGTAACAGAACCTACTTTAGAGACTAACTCCGAACTTATAAGCAATTTAGAATGGCAAGTTGATGAAGAAGAGAGCGTGAAAAAAATAAAAACGCCTACCACTGTTCCACCCATTTATCACTCAAGAAAAGGCTGGCGCCTAGGCCATCAATAAGAAATAAACAGATCAGAGTGGGATTTCCAGGCTAACGAGTTTATAGGCATTCTATAAACTCGTACTGCTAATAAATCGACCCATTTTCAACAATCTCTTAACCCCGCATGCTAAACTTTAAAATGATTTCACTTAAAGACCGTTGAACTTCCTTTCAATTATTCATCCCGAAGCATCATAGCCACTATCATTGCAATAAAGAAGGTCATGTCAATCGCCAACATTTCTTTAGTGATATCCTCAAATAAAATAGAGCCCCCATACATCCCTTCTAAAGTGTTAGCCACGCATAACCATCTACATGGGGTTAATTTCCAATAGAGGAATAACCACTGAAAATACCAGGCTACTTAGTGAAGCAAGCTGTCATTACCTGAACAAATTAAAAGCTAGGTTCATGACACTCCACTACTAAATAACAAATGGTACCTTTGGTATTTATTCTCAATTGACAAAGAAATTTTACCAACACAAAACAAGCAACACTCTGAAATTTAGTTTTCGCATAGCTTTTTCTTTCAAATTTTAAAAGAAAAAGAAGGGAAATTCTTTAAGGGATCGCTCCAGCTTATAAGTACCCTAAGTTTTCTCTAGGCGGATAAAATCAAAATTCAATCAACAGTCACACTAAAAATTTATTGCTGGGCGCCAAACTCACTGAGCCGTCCAACCTCCGTCCAAGGCGATAGCTTGTGCCGTAATATTTTTCGATAAATCACTAATTAAAAATTCACAGGTTTCGGCTAACTCTTTAATTTCAATAAATGTTCGCTTAGGCATTGGCTTTAACATTATCTGATTTACAACTTCCTTTTCTGATATGCAATGCTCTTTGGCTTGTGAGACTATTTGTTTTTCTACCAGAGGCGTTTTAACATAAGAAGGACAAAGTGTATTTATGGTAATGTTTTTTTCGGCAACCTCCAGTGCGATGGCTTTGGAAAAACCTAAAACACCGTGTTTTGCAGCCACATAAGCACTTTTGAAAGGCGATGCTACCAACGCATGAATCGACCCGATATTAATAATACGCCCATAATTATTCTGCTTCATGCCAGGCATGACTGCTTGAGTTAACCTTGCCGGGCCCACAAGCATAGCCTGAATTAATAAATCCCATTTTTCCATTGGAAAGTAATCTAAAGCACCTACATGTTGCATACCGGCATTATTTATTAAAACGTCAACAGGCGTTGATAAATTATTAATAAGGGCGGTGACATCCTTTTGGGATGTCACATCCAACTTAAAGGACTGAGCTGAGCCTCCTTTTTCAATAATACACTTCGCTGTTTGTTGGGCATCCTTTTCATCCGTATCCGTCACTATTACATGATGACCGTTCTCAGCCAATATATGGGCTATACCTTGCCCAATACCGCTGGCGGCTCCTGTGATTAATACCTGTTTAACTTTCATTAAGCTTTCCTATCCATTTGCTGTGTCTAATGTCACTTAAAACCAAGGTGAATGTCTCGATAGTAGAAAGTAAATAACTGCACTTTAGGATAACGTTTTGCAAGTGCAGTTATTTTCCACCTTCTAAAAATTATATTTTGCAAACAAATGAAACCTTGAAAGGTTAAGGCTCTCTGATCCAGCTTGTTTTTTCTTTGCATTGATTATTTCTGCGCCAAATTTTACTGGCTTATATAAATTGTAAACGACGTTAGCATGTAGGGAGTTAAAATCCCCTTGATCTACTCCATCTAATTTACTGGTAGTAATCGCATAACGTATTGTGCTTCTAAAGCTTTGTGACCATAAATGCTGGTACGATATACGTGTGGCGGTTTGTTCAGATAATTCAATTTTACCCTCTATAAAGTCAGCTGCTTGGACGTCTCCAAAATTCAAGTACCCTCCCATGGCTTGACCCGATATCAGCGCAAACTTAATATTATCTGAGCCAACATTCACTCGGCCTGACAACCTACCAGCAAAAGCTACAGCAGAGTCGGAATTGGTACCGTCATCGTATTTTAAATTTTGAATAAGTAAGGCCGTAGAAAGGTGTCCAAAATCATAAGCACGAGTGAACTTAGCCACTAAATCTGGGGCGGTAGGGTCTTGTTCTTCGGCGACACCATTTTTGGGGTCCTCCACCGCTAAATCAACCTCCCCTCCGGCCATATCCAAATTAATGCGAACTAAACTTTGGCGAGTGAAAATACGACCCGCTGGCCCACCAAAATCAGCCGTTTCAGCAAGTGATGCTAGATCCATAAAGGTTGACCACGTTTGCCCTATGGTCAGCTTATCTTGAACAAAATAAGCATGTCGCAGATTCACAACATTTTGTGCAGGCCCAGAATAAAAATCACCCTCAATCACAGCTTTTAGATCACCTACAGGAGTACCTGTTGTTTGAGATGTAAAATTAATACGTGACTCATAAGATGATAAATACAAATCTCCTTCTTCATCATTGGCTTCATCGCCATTTAAAGTGAGTAAGGCTTGCTCGCGTAACGCACCGGATGCATCATTTTCATCATTGTAGATACTGTCAAATTTCACATAACCACTCACTTGGGTTGTAGTGACAGGCGTTGCAGCCATGACGATCACAGAGGAGGAAAGCAATAGACAGGAAGTCAAACATTTAATGGCTGAACTGTTTTTATTATTTTTCATCATTAAGTCCTTTAATTAAAATACCGTAATGAATTGTGAGTGATTTTAAATCTGCACAACTAAAAATATACTCAATATCACCTTTAATAGGGCTCATACATTAGTAGGAGGCATGCTGTCATAAACATTTTTCGCTTAACTATTGTCGTAACTTAACTGCTACTTTAGATCGATAAATAACACTTTTACTGACGAGCTCTTGCCTTTAAATAACCTAAATGTGTTAATTTCACAAACAATAAAGAAATATAATAATGACACATCAAGTACTCATTGCAGATGACCATCCGCTATTCAGAGCCGCATTAATTGATTCTTTAAGAGAAATGGAGGTGGAGTTTCATATTTCTGAATCATCTACTTTTTTAGAAACACAAACCCATCTATCCAAATATCCAACAGATCTACTACTGCTGGATTTATGCATGCCTGGCAATGAAAGCTTATTAGGCATATTACGTTTGAGGAGCGATCACCCTGACCTAGCCATTGTGGTTATTAGCGCCAACGATGATCATGAAATCATTAAAGACATTTTTAACATGGGTGCATTGGGTTATATCTCTAAATCATCCAAGCGCCAATATATTCATCAAGCACTACTGGCCGTATTATCAGGAGAGTTATCATTCCCTGAATATCATTCGAACGGGCAAGATAATCACCTTCTAAAAAAACTTAACCAGCTCACACCAAAGCAATTGAGAGTATTACAGATGATAGGAGAAGGTGCTTTAAATAAGCAGATTGCTTACAAATTGGAAATTAAAGAAACCACTGTGAAAACACATATTAGCGAAATTCTTCGCAAGCTGGAAATAAGTAACCGTACTCAAGCCGCTTTAATCTTGCAAAAACTAACCATAAAACGGGATGAAATTTCAGCCTTAAATCAATAACTTATTGATAAGTGATCTTAACGCCATTGGCTTTACTGGTTTTCTTAGCTGCTGATACCCTTGACTCTCAATTTCTTTTTTTACTTCCTCGGTATAATCTGCGGTTATGACGAGGCAAGGAACTTTTTTATTCCAGTTACGTTGCATATTTTTTATAACATGCAGACCCGTTACCTTCGAATCAAGATGATAATCAACGATGATTAAATTAGGTATCATAGAAGGCACTTTATTGGCTAATAGCCCTCTAGCCTGATGCTCACTGCTAGCCGCTAGTACTTCAAAACCCCAATCATCTAGTAAACTACTCATACCGTTTATAACTTGCTGTTCGTTATCAATACACAGTATCAATTGTCCTTTATGGTGGTTCATTTCAAGTGGTTTTGGCCTGAGCGTTGTAACAGACTTTTCTCCCCTTACCATCGGTACGTTTATAGAAAAACAACTACCCTGCCCCAATTTAGATTCCACTACAATGTCGTGATCCAGTAGTAAACATATTCGCTGCACTATCGATAAACCAAGTCCAAGCCCTTTTTCATTAACATGCATAGTACTGTCCAATCGATGAAACTCATCAAAAATTGACTCTGTTTGATCCGCCGGCAAACCAATGCCACTATCATGTATCTCAATCCAAGCGGTTTGCTTGGTGTCCCTTACACCAATAGTGACTTGACCTGCAAATGTGTATCGAAGTGCGTTACTTAATAAATTTTGAATGACTCTTCTGAGTAACATAGCATCGCTTCTTATATACACTTCAGATCTCACTAATTTTAGCGTCAACCCTTTCTTTGTTGCCAAGGATGAAAACTCTTCATACAAAGGCGCTAATACCTTATTGATGGGTAACACTTCTATATTTGCTTTAATTATATCTGCGTCTAACTTGGAAATTTCCAATAGTTCATTTAGCAAGAACTCCGCTGAATTAAGTGATTTTTCAAGATTTGATGCCACCTTAATTAGACTTTCCTTCGATCCATTATCAGTTGAATCCAACCGAGCTAGCTTTTGCAAAATTGAAGCTGAGAATAACGATGCTGAATTTAAAGGCTGAACTAAATCATGGCCTGCAGAGGCCAAAAAACGCGTTTTATTACTATTAGCCTTATGTAAACTTTCATTTACTTCTGTTAAAGCTTGAGTTCTAGACTGTACTCGTTGCTCTAGTATTTCATTGGTTCGTGTCAGTTTATCCTGAATAATTCGATGGGAAGTAATGTCCGTATAAGTCGTCACATAACGCCCTTCCCCCATGGCATTGCCTTGTAGTTCAATATAACGACCATCATTTGTTTTGCGAACAGAATAGTGCGCTGAGCCTGAACGTATTTCGTCTATGCGTTGCACCATTAACTCGTCAATATTGAGATCTCCAAAGCCACCGGACTGACCAATAAATTGAATCACCTTTTCAATAGAAACCCCTGCATACAAAAATGAATCTGGAATACCATAAAGACTTGTAAACTTATTATTCCATACAATAAGATTCATCCTTTCATCGATAATGCTAATTCCTTGGTTAATATTCTGTAAAGCTGACGTTAACAATTCCCGATTAAAAGTCACAGCCTCGCTGACTTCCTCCATCATATGACTTAGATTGCTAGAGTAATCAACATTACCATTCACTAATTTACCAATCAGTAAATTTGCCCCTTTGCGTCCTAAAACTGAACTAAGCAACCTATCAGCAGACTTTAAGGTACTTTCATCTACTTTGGTGGTATTTATTATTCGGCCAGTAATAGGATTACTGTACTGACTAAATAAGCTTTCTACTTTCTCTTCATTTATAAACCTTGCAAGAAGTGCTTTAAGATCGAATATAGAAATAGAATATCGATGATTTTCTGAACGCACGTAAGGGTTGTCCACAAGCATAAACCGTTGGGCCTGCTCTGTTTCTGAAAAACTAGGTTTGTAATAAAGTGAACCAACAACTAGGGCTATGGTATTCAGCAGTAAAGACCAAAAGGTTCCATGAACTATATGGTCTAATCCGTTAAACCCAAAAAGCTCATAGGGTCGCAAAAACTCTATCCCCCAAGGACCCAGCATTATTTCTCCTGTTATCCATCCTGCGTCCGCAAGCACTGGCATAAATAGGCAGTAAAACCACACTATAAAGCCAGTTATCAGACCACAATAGGCTCCTCTATGATTGGCTCCTTGCCAAATGAGGCCTATGAGTATTGCAGGGGCAAATTGTGCTATAGCCACAAACGATAACAAGCCAATTTCAGACAATGAGTTGTATCTTGATAAAACCCTGTAATAAAGGAAGGCCATAAATAAAATACAAATAATGGCTACGCGACGAATTCTTAATACTCGTCTTTTAAGCTGCAAAGGTTCATTATTAGCTTGAAAATTAATTCTAATAAAAAACGGAAGAACTATTTCATTGCATATCATGGTCGCTAACGTAATGGAGGTAATAATCACCATTGAAGTACCCGCTGACAGCCCTCCCAAGTAGGATAAGCAAGCAAGCCATGACTGCTCATAAACCAAAGGAATTTGTAAAGTTATGTATTCCAATGAAGGGAAATCTTGTCGCTGTAAAAAACTAAAGACCGCCAGTGGCAATACGAACAAATTAATGAGCAACAGGTATAAAGGGAACATCCATCTAGCGGTTTTTAAATCTTTTGAACTGGTACTTTCCACGACCGCAACATGAAACTGTCTGGGCAAAGCAAATATTGCAATTGCTCCAATCATTGCATGAGTAAAATAAACACTTGGGTTACTATAATCCGTTAGTACTTCCATTAGCCTAGGTTCTTGCAAAGCCTTATTATATAGATCGGTAAAGCCATCGTAATAACCATAAATCGCAAATATCCCCACCGCTAAAAATGCCGTTAGTTTTACAATCGACTCAAAGGCAATTGCCAGCATCATTCCTCGATTACTTTCACTGGAATCGATCGAGCGAGTTCCAAATAGAATACTGAATACCGCCATTAACAATGCAATAACCAGAGCCGGGTCGTTAAACCAACTTGGTTGTGAGTGATTTGACTGAGTAATGAGTTGAAAACTGCCGGATACGGCCTTTAGCTGTAAGGCAATATAGGGAAGCATGCCAAATAAACAAAACAAGGTCACCAGAATGGCGATGCCTCTTGAATGACCATAACGGCTGGCCATAAAATCCGCTATGGTGGTGCTGTTTTCCCTTTTAGCCAGAGTGATAATGCGCTTCATTATCTTCCAGCCGAAGGTCATCAGTAATATTGCCCCAAAATAAGTGGGGGCTAATAGCCAACCCGTTTTAATAGATTGCTGTACTACGCCATAATAAGCCCAACTGGTGCAAAATATGGCAAGCGTTAAA
>OJDR01000197.1_pt1 | contig 17121 bp, 14 predicted proteins | sample 1593081 | NCBI WGS metagenome assembly OJDR01 (sample SAMN05416873, study PRJEB24817) | seawater metagenome | isolation source: Sea water | place: Canada:Atlantic | collected 2013-11
CCCAATAAAGTCCACGCAAAATTAGTTAAATAGGGGCAATATCCACTACCTAATGCACACATTTAAGGCCATGTATTATTAGTAAACCAGAAGCGATATTGCCTAACTAAGCTACCGAGTTCCATTCGTGAAAATTGACTCTCAAATATTCACGTAAATGGCACCTCATAGGCTAATTTAAGACCCTAAATATGCCACTTTCAAGCACTCTTAATAACTGACCAATTTTCTTAGTAAGCCACTATTTTCCTAAGATTGCTTTCCTGACTCAGAAGCTATAGTCGCTGCGGCCACAGTGGGTCTTTACTCCCATCACTTAGTGTCAGTAAATTCTGGCCAATAAATTGCAACAATTAATGCGTCTGTATTTTTTTTGACTAACGGCGAGTCCGGAGGCATTCCATGACTGATAGCTTGCACCAAGTAATCATCAATGCCAGTGATCACTGCATTTACCAAGCCCTCACTCAGAATCGTGGCATTCAGGGTTGGTGGACCGATTGCTGCGAAATGACACAGTTAGAAGGAGATCTGTGCCGGTTTTGGTTTGATAACCAACAAACCTGCTTCACCATGAAGGCTAATAAGCTGTTAAGCGACCAGAGAGTTTTTTGGCTATGTTTAGAGGGTCCAAACGAATGGGTAGACACGCAGCTATGGTGGGAGATCACTAATCTGGGCAATGGCCAATGCCGCTTAGACTTCAAACACATGAATTGGAAAAAAGATGATGGCTTATTCCCTTTATGTAACAGCACCTGGGGATACTTAATGCAAAGCTTAAAAGAATATTGCGAAACTAAGGATGCCAAGCCTTGGTTTCACAATTTACAGCACAGCGCTTAGCGCTGTTGTTTTAGGACTAGCAAGGATAAGCAGACCAGGTAATTTCAAGTCGCACACTATGTGATTGCTTGCTAGGGGCATTACTGTCATCTTTCATGCGCATAGACATCATACGTGGCTGCGATCCGCCTTGATCATATTCCTTAATGTCCGCCACCTTTATTTCACACAGATTTGATAGCTGCGCTAAATGGCGAGCTTTAGCCTGATTTTTTGCAAAAGCCTCTTCTACTAATTTTATGCGAGATTCAGTCATCGCTTCCTTACCGGCTTTTACTTCCTGTAAGCCAAATGACTCTGCTTTAAAAACAGGCAGCTCCTGCATTAATCGGTTGTACTGCTTAAATGTTAAGCCCACCAAGCTAAACCGTTGACTGCCCTCGAAAGAGACCAATTGACGCACTTTATGCTTTGGGTATTCATACATAGGTTGCAGACGAATGCTCTCCCCTACTAAATTCTCCTTATTAAAGTGCTGGTTAAACCACCCAATAAAATCAGTACTTTGCTTCTGCAATGAAGCCATCAAAACAGTTTGTTCTTTATGGGTCTGCTTAAAGTTAATAAACAACTCATACTCATTGGCCACCACTTTAGCTTGCGCACTGGCTTGAGTTTGCAAACTGGCCACCTCTTTACAGCCTGTTAACCCCACCAATAACAATACTGCGCTAATTATCTTTAGCATTTCGTGATCCTATAATATGTCGATTTATCGATGAATTTAATTATGCCTAAAAATAGACAACACAGGGGAAGGTTTATTCTAATAATAATTATTTGTCCCACATTGATGAGTGAACCAAGCATATGAACTGACAAAGTGAATTTTAAAAATAACTGTGCGATTCAATAAACAGAAGAGTTTGACAAAAAACCAAATGAAAAGACTACTGAATACTAACTTCATTAAACAGCACAACACATACATTGGGCCATTCAATAAGCCGATAAAAAAAACAGCCAAGGGCGCTAACCCATGACTGCATTTATAAAAAACTGACCACTAACTAAAGACGTTATTTGGCTTCTATGTCTTCCCCTCGGTAATCGGTATGGCAACTACGACAACCCTTATTAGCAAAGCGTCCCATTTGTTTTTTAATTTTCTTGTAATTGCCCCCCCTAGCCACTTCCGCTAAGGCCGCAGCTTCTTTACGCATATCAATGGCCTTGGCAGTAAACTCCGTTGAGATCTTGCCATCTTTATCCCAAATATCTCCCATGGCTCTAGACTTACCACCGATTGTTCCTGCCGGAAATAGCAACAACATATCATCGGCCATGGCTTCCAAAGCTTCGGCATGGGTAATGATATGCCTAAGCGATAACTTGTTTTTCAACAACAGCTTTATGGCTTTGGCGTGCTTGCCTTTGGTTTCCATAAAGATCTGACGATAAGCCATAGTAGAGGCGCGGTCTTTGTCAGCGGCCACGGTCGGATAAATAACCGCACCCACCAGCACAGCTACAGACAAAACAGATAAAGCACTTCGGCGAATATTCATGGTAATACCCTTAACTTTACGCAATGTAGATGGTCAGTGTAGGCGAAATTCGTTACCTATCACCGCCACTGCTACGATCGTGTGAGCATTTAAGCGTGTAGTTAATGGTGCCACTGAAACGCTTATCTGATGCACTTTTAGCACTGGGCAACCAATAACTATTAATGGTGATGCTATTTACATTAAAAGATGGGTGATTATCTTCCGGGCATTCTGCCGAAGCCTCGCCCATGGCATCGTCATTATTGCCTGAGCGTATCTCCTTGCTCAATTTTTGAGAATTTTCAAAGGCCATGGTTTCACTGCTGGTCAAAGGTGTTTCCACACTCTGATCAACTTCCAGAGCCCCCACGTTTGAGGCAAAAGCAATACCAAGTGAGATCAGTACAATTCTATATTTCATGGGTAACCCCGGCTTGTTTCATTATGATTGTCTAAACAAAATCACATCAATATTAGCTTAGGCGAATTACGCTTATGCGCAACTTTAAATAGAAAATTTACGCCAAACTATAAACCGCTCCACTTAAGCGGCCACACTGATAGTCAATGTCTAACTAAGAAATCATTCTAGCGTCTATAGTTAATCTTATGCTAGACAAACACTTAGTTAAAAATGCGCTATTAATGTGGCTGGTCACTTTATTAATAGCGTGCAGTGATCCCAAAACCCACCTGCCACCCCACGAGTATCATTTTCAAGTGGGTTTGTTCGGGCATGGACGCGGTGCACTTGGTGACATGCGTATTAATTATTTTGGACTAGAGCGGCGCTGTGACAGCTGCCACAGCACGCAAGTTAATGAACACGGCGAACTAGGCACCTGCAATCGCTGTCATCAACCCCATGGTGGCGGCTGGAAATATTCACTTTATGCCCGCGAGCATCATGTGGTGCTAGATTTTGCCGGTCAGTCTTATCATGAAAAACTCGCTTGTACCGAATGCCACCCAAATACTAAATCGCTGTTTGCATTTAAAGAAGTCTCTTGTAGCCATTGCCATAACCATGGCCACTCCGATATGGATTATGCCCACGACCTTATGGACAATTATAATTATGAAGACTTTTGTGAAAGCAACGCCTGTGTTGCTTGCCACAGTAAAAAAGGGAAAGAGCATAGCCAGTACTTTGACTTAGAAACAGGTGAAGCATGGTAACTCTTAACCCAAGAGGTTCAATATGCGCCCTTTAGAGCAAGACATTGGTTTTGAAATACTGGCCAGCTCCATTAAGGTAAAGGTATCTCGTTTTACACGCCGCATTCGCCTATTGCATTGGTATAACGCTGGCATGATTTTAACCCTGTATACGCTGGGCATTCATCAGGTATTTATGCTCAACGACATTGGCTTTTATAGTGTCAGTGATTTGCGCCCCATTCATATTCAAGTGGGCTTATTTTGGGTCAGTGGCGTATTAATTTTAGGCATCGTTTCTCGAATTAACCCCACCAATAAACGCGATGTGATTGTGGCCGATAAATTGGTTATTAAGCAGCGTATCTTTCTTTATGCTTCAACGATTCTCATGCTATTAATGGCCTTTACGGGAGCTACCATGTACCTCATGCGTCCCTACAACGTTCCCGGTATTCGCAGCATTTTATTAACCATTCATGGGCTTATTGCTTTTAGTTACTTACCTGTCTTGAGTTTTCATATTTATCTGGCCATTTTACAAAGAGACTCACGACAGTCACTCAGAACCATGATCATGGACGTGTACCTTAAATACCTTATTCATAACAGTATTCCAGGATTACAATGCTGGTTAAGTGATCACGAACGAGTGGTGTTTGTGCATGGCAATATTACTGAAATTAGCCTGATAGGTTTTCATGTGAGAATGAAAAAGGGCAAATGGCAAAACAAAACGGCTTTAAATGAACTCACGAATGTGGAGTTTCAACATTCCGACCTTGAGGACCCGCTGCGAATGGCAGTACATATCGTGTGCGATCACCAAGAAGCCGACCTAGACACCATATGCGTTGAATATAAATTCGAAATTTCCTTACAAGATGCGGCTCGCATTTTATTAAGCCGAGCGCTTTTTTTCAGAGCGCTATTTTTGGCGCGACGTAATCACCCAAGACTGGCCTGTAATTACCCAGTGGTGGTGACCACTAAAGGCAAAGGCTCGGTAGGGCAAATGGTGGACTTAAGCCATGGTGGGATGGGGTTAATGGTACCGCTTAATTTAAACAAAGGCTGCAAAATCACCGTTAATATCACGCTTAAAAACCCTCCTATTAACTTTGAAGCTAAGGGGAAAATAATGGTGAAGGAAAAAATGTCCAGCAATGACTGGAGCTACGGACTGTGTTTTGGAAGGCTGCCCAGTAAGCAATTCGTGCAAATTATGAAGCTCATTAACCATGCTCGTATTAGCCGTCGCCATCGTAATACCCACTATTGGCGTTAAGAATACTTAAGTTACTTTATGAGACTGAGCTTATTTCATTGCAGTATGGCGATTTAGATCTACACTAAAAATGCTGAGTTAAGTATTACCTGAAGAAACAATATCCGTTTCAGGAGAGAAATCATGAAGAATGGGTTGCTGTACTCCTTTGTTACTTGCTTGTTGGTCACCCCCACTCAAGCCTTTGCTGCCGATCCCCCTAGCGTAAACGTTTATGGGCGGATTCATTTTCGTTTGATTGAAGCCAATGATGCTAATACCACCTTAGTCAATGCAGGTCACCGTATTGGTTTAAGAGGTGAAGGCGCCCTTGAAAATGGCACCGAATTTTTCTACAGAATTGAAACTGAATACAATAATGACAGTGGTTTTGGTAAAAGAAATGGCATGGGTGGTAACACCATAAGTGACGCGAGCTCTGACAATAGTACAGACTCTGCTGACATTGTGGTGCGTCTTGCTAATGCGGGCTTAAATACCAAGCAAGGCTCACTCATTATAGGGCGCCAAAATAACCCACTTAATGCCACCTACGTGGCTGATGTTTTCGAACATAACTCAGGTGTTGGCGAGCAAACCCCCTATCGTATCGGTAATGCCATCGTGTATAAGGCAAGAAGCATGGGCGGCATAAAAGCCTATGTGGGCGTCATGCTTGAAGGTGGCGCAAGTGATGGCAGTGACGAGCAGAAACTCACAGGAACCGTCTTAGGTGGCTCCTATTCCATTGCAGGCATAAATATAAACGCGGGCTATTTCTTGGCAGATTACACTTTGGAAGGCGCGACTGTAACCAATGATGAAGTTGAATTTTCTGATTTGTCTATAGGTGTCTCTTATTCCATGGGTGAAATGTATTTCGGTGTGAATATTGAAAGTTCTTCTAAGGATGATGATGGGGTCGAAACAGATGTAGATGTAATAGACCTTGCTGCTACTTACACCAGAGACTCAGTCACTTATGGAGCAGGTTACGTTAGCCTAGATGATGGATCACTTACTGCTACTCGGATGCTTTTAGGGGCTTATGTTAACCTAGGTGGCAACGCAGACTGGTATTTTGAAACCGGCCTTTACAATGACGATGCCGGTGATGGTGACAATTACGTATTGGGTTATCGAGTCAAATTCTAGCCCAAATAAGCGCCAATTTCTCAAGTAAAATGAAAAGCCGAGTTAAACTAACTCGGCTTTTTTGGTTTCTACCCGCTACTTTCTAGTAAAATAGTAAGGCTCTTCTTTTATTCCCAACAGCTCCCGCCTCAACAAATCTAACGCGGCACTGGCAATAAATTCTTGAAAATATTCTCGTGAGCCTGGGTAAAAAAGTTTTTGGGTTTTAAGTTTATCTTTTTGCCCCCACGCTAGCCAAACCGTGCCCACAGGTTTTTCTGGTGTCCCACCGCTTGGCCCTGCTATACCCGATACGGCAATGGACCATTTAGCACCAGTTAACGCCATGGCTCCCTGTGCCATTTCTTGTACTACTCCTTGGCTCACTGCTCCCTCTTTTTGCAAGGTGGCTTCTTTTACCTTTAATATGCGCATTTTAATGTCGTTAGAATAACTCACTATTCCCCCTTCAAATACTTGAGAGGAACCACTCATTGAGGTGACCTTAGCCGCAATTAATCCGCCGGTACAAGATTCCGCTAATGTCACTTGGGAAGTTTGCGCTTGTAAAAGTGACACGATAATTTCAGGTAACTGACTAGCTCCTTCCCCAATAATATGGGCCCCTAGCAATAGCTCTACTTGCTCTTGCCAAAAAGGTAACAATTGCGCTGCCTGTTCATCATGAACGGTGAGCTTCACCTCAACCTGTGGAAAAGCTGCCCTGAACCCCAGTTCAATATTTTCAGGCCAGTCGGGTAACGATTCAGTTATTAGCTTTTGCATACCAGACTCACCCATGCCAAACACCTGTAAGCGCACCACCTGTGTGAAAGCACCTGGGTTCATAGTATCCAGTATCGGCATAATGCTTTTTTGCAGCATACTTTTCACTTCACTGGGCACACCGGGTGTGCACATGATGAGGCAATCATTATGAAGAATACTAAAACCCGGCGCACTGCCGGTGGGGTTGTGCAAAATATTAACGTCTTTTGGTAATAAGGCTTGTTTACGATTTGGGCCGTTTAATTCATAGCCACGCTTTTCACACCAGCTTTGTAATTGGCTTAATGCCACAGGGTGCTCTTGAAGGGGCTGATTAACCACTAAGGCCAGTGCCTCTGCCGTTTTGTCATCAATAGTAGGGCCAAGGCCTCCATTAATAATTAATACATCGCTGTCTTGAGATAAACGCTCAATTTCCCTTACCAGTAGATCAAGACTGTCGCCCACGGTCACTTTACGACTAAATACCAAACCCTTTTGTTTTAATATGTCCGCCATCATGCAGGAGTTGCTATCCAGCACATCACCGCTCATTAATTCATCACCGGTTAATAACAACTGAATATCAAGCTTTTTCATGGGCGCATTTTATTCCTGCAAAAAAGAAAGGGTACCCCCGAATGCGTATCAGGGGTACCCTTTTTATGGTCTATTCGATTACGAAATTGAAGATGAAATTTGTTAGCCGGTTATGGCGGCTTTTTCAATTTCATCATCTGGCTTTTTTACTTCTATGGACTCTTTATCAAAACGCATCATCAACGCTGGCAAGAATAAGAAGTCAAATATCAATGCTATGCTGATGGTGGCGCTGATCATGATGCCCATTTTCGCGTTCACGGTGAAATCTGAAAACAGCAACACACAAAACCCAGCCACCAAAACCACAGTGGTAATTAATAAGGGCTTAGCCACCGTGTGGAACGCATAACGTACAGCATCTTCTGGGGACTTATTCATAAGATTTCGCGCACGCATGTATTTACTAAAGAAATGCACAGTATCATCCACCACGATACCTAAGGTTAAACTAAATATAACGGCTACCCCTAAATCTACCACACCCGAGAACACACCCCAGATACCAAATGCCACCATGGCTGGAAATGCGTTGGGCAATAAACTTAGCAAGCCATACTTAAAGGAGCCCAAGGCCAGAATTAAGGTCAGTGTAATTAGAATTATGGCAATCACAGACCCCGATAACATAGAGTCAATATTACTCTTACCCACATGAGCAAACATCACTGAAATGCTTGAGCCTGGTGTCACCAATTCTGGGCTATTATCCAACAACCATTGTTGAGCACGCTGGTCTAATTCTATTAACTCCTTGGCTTTTTGATTACGAGCAATGACCCCTATTAAAAGCGAGCTTTTATCAAAATTAATTTGGCTGTTTAAATCAAGACCATAAGGCAAAGACAACTCGTACATAAGCTGATATTGAGCGGCCAATTCACGGCTTTCTGGAATGGTGTAAAAGGCAGGATCATCTCGATTCATATTTTGGTTCAAACGTTTAAGCGTGTTGGTGTAGGAACTCACCGACACCACTTCTGGCTGGGCCAAATACCACTGACTAAATGCCTCTACTTTATTTAAAAACGCAGGTTCATTCACCCCGCCGCTTTCACCGCTATCCAGTGAGTAGTTAATCACTTCAAAGCCACTCACTTCATTTTGCATAAACTCAGCGCCCTTACGGAACTCAGTGCTTTCATCAAAATAAGCCACTGTATTGTCATTTAATTCATTTAAAGCCGTTAAGCTCGCCACGGATATGGACACCGCCAATACACCCCAAAATAAAGGCTTTTTGTGAGTGATGGTGAAGTTGGCTAATGTAGTTGACCAAAGCTTTTTACCTTCATCCATGGCTTTTGCTTTCATCGGTAACCAAATGGCCAGCGTCGGTAAGAAGGCAATGCTGTAGAAAAACGCAGCAATCACACCAAACGCAGCAATATTGCCCAACTCTTGAAACGGAGGTACATCCGAAGTATTCATGGCTAAAAAGCCAATGGCCGTTGTGAGGCTAGTAAGAAACACGGGTTGAAGGTTTATCTTCATGGTTTCCACCATGGCTTGCTTCTTCTCATATCCAAGCGATAAGTGATGTAAGTAACTGGCCAATATATGCACACAATCACACACCGCGAGGGTAAGAATAATAATAGGTGCCATGACATTCACTTGGTTCAAATCGTACGAGATCCATCCCATAAAGCCTTGGCTCACCAATACCGCTACTACGATTACAATGGAAGTTGCCACTGCTGACCAAAACGAGCGAAGCAAAATTAATAACATAATTAAAATTAACAAAAACAAAGCCGGAAACAGGTGACTAGCATCGTATTCAGCCGATTCATTAAAGGCCACGTTCACCACGGCCAAGCCTTGTAAATATATTTTCAAGTTTGGATTATCAGCTTCCACACGCTTTTTCAATTCTCTGGCCGCTTGCACCAGCTCAAGTGTTGCTTCGCCCTGAATTTGTGCGCTGTCAGTAGGGAGGTTCAATTTAACGTTAATGGCTGTGGCGTGATTAGTTTCAGACAATAAACTGTTCACCAACGCAATCTCGTTAGAGGCGACATTCTTTATAGTTTCGATCTGCTTGACGGTAAGCTGTTCTGCATCTTCTACTAAATTTTCTACCATTAAGTCATCATCAATGACCTGAGTATGTTGAAAGTTTGAAATAGAATCTACGCGGGCTGCGTAAGGCAATAGCCAGGATTCTTCTGTTAAGACTTCAACACTGGCAAGAGTTGAACGAGTAAAAACCTGCTCATCTCGTGGACGTATTACAAAAACCAAGTTATCGGTCTTTGTATAGGTATCTTGCACTAACTCATGAGCTAACATTTGCTCATTATCATCGCTGAAAAATATTTTATAAGACGAATTAAATTTCAATTGTCCCAAGCCATAGCCAAGAAACACCAGCAACAAGATTGACACAATAAACAGCAGTATCCGCCGTTCCACTACCCAACTGGCTAAACGATCGTTCATGGCAAACGCCCTTGATTGTTATTATAAAAAAAGATTGCGCGACATTACGCCAATTAGTCATTTTTTTCCAGTTATGACACAATTTAGAAAAGTGTTTGATACAGGAGTACCACACCAATTAGCGATTTGTTAGAAATTAGATTAACCCATCAAAAAACCTTCAGGTAGTATGGCTTTTTCACACCATGATAGATTTTTCGAGCGGATTAACATGACATGGCACACTCCCCAAAGCACCACTCCAAAAAATGTGCAAATTACCGCTCGCCAGCCAATATTTGAGTTTAAAGAAACACCAGCCATTTGGTTAAGCGACCCCATTAAAACTCACTTCATGAATGCACTTTCGGTTTTGATCCCTTTCTCAGAAAAAACCGTTAATGAAATCATGCGAAAAAATATTGAGCTATTTCATGAGCCCAAACTAAAAAAAGAACTACAAACTCTCATCAAGCAAGAAGGCGCCCATGCTCGCATGCACCGTGAAACTAATAAAATATTAGCTGGCACAGGTTACACTGGCATATTGTTTTTCGAGAAAATACAAATTCGCCTCATGTCACTACTTAGAAAAGTATCCACTGACGTATTTGAACTGGCCATGCCGGCAGCATTTGAACATTTTACCGCAGCCATTAGCCGAGATTTTCTCTCACATGAATTTTACTGGACTAACAATAAAGAGAATACTGCCATTGAGTTTTCAAGGTGGCATGCATTGGAAGAATTAGAGCATCAAGCTGTTTGTTACGATGCCTTTAATAGTATTTATAACAATAAATATCGGCTACCTATGTACTTAGCTTTAATATGGCTACCAGTCTTTGTCATTTCTACATTTACTATTCAGTTATATTTTTTGCATAAAGACAGGATTGTTTATCAACCAAAGTATTGGCTCGCGTATCTGCGCTTTATGGGGCGCTGCATCAAGTTATTTTCAAAAGGTATTTTTTCTTACAGCAAGGCCTCTTTCTCACCCTGGTCACCTCAGGATGAGACACTTTATCAAAAAAGTTTAGAGCGCTTTAGGAAGCACTAATGGCTTGAGAGGAGACACCTTCTTTAATTAGTAATTTTTTTCTTTTTAAATGCATCGCCAGTCCAAGTAAAGACAACAACAAGCTAAGACTGAGTACCAACACAATAAATATGTCTCGATAAAATCGTCCTACCAAGGGCACCAGTAAATTCCACTTATGTAAAAAGCTAAAACTGTAACCCTCTATTCTTGCTAATGCATTATTAGAATCAATCAGTAGACCTGTCACTGGGTCAATAAACACTCGCAGCCCATCATTACCATCAACTTGCCACACTGGTAGGCGTTTGTTTCTAAAGTCATAAGTGGGCCCGAAATGAGTTATAGGCTGTGAATCAATTACCTGCCAATTTTCTATATTCAATAAAGTGATTGCCTTTTGAATAACCAATTGATTATCTAACTTATTCAGAATGGCCCCGGTTTGGCTATCTACATAGTGCCCTTTAAATTCAGAACTGCTGCCCTTAAATCGTTTTTCTCGATCATTTTCTTGTAAAGGATTTTCAATAGAAGCGCTTATTCGATAAAGAAATTTCTTTTTATCATTGATGCCCCCCTGAATTAAACTTATTTGATTAATTGCAGATCCTCTCAAAGAACTGGGTAACTCAATGGCGCCCCAGCGATCAAGTGACAACTCATCAGCTGCCAATATAGGTAAGCCCGCCTTATCTTCAAAGCTCATGAAGAGCAAATGATAGATACCACTAATAGAGAATAAGATAAGAGGCAGCACAACCACATATGCCAAACGACGGTGCCAACGACGCTCTATTTGCTGCGCTTTTTTACGGCGTTTTAATAGAATTAAAAACATTATGCCTGTTATGGCCATTAGGGTAATGAGCGACACCATAATAGTGATGAGTGCTAATCTAAGCCCTTCAAGTTCACTTAAAAATTCAAAGCTGTGTAAATTCTGAAATATCCAGCGTAGTGAGCGCTTCCAGTCATTAGTAATTGCCGCAATAGCTTGCGTTTCGGTATGAACAAATACCGTTAGATTATCTTGTGTATCATAATTAATTTTATATACAGGTAATAAGCGATTCACTTCAGGATATTGATTATCAAACTGAGTTTGAAACGTAACAGAGTGAATACGCTTTTCTTCAGAAAAATAATGTTGAGCCAACCAAATTGCCTGTTGTTGGTCATGATTTTCTACCTCGGTAAACGTAGAGGGTGAAAAATAACGTCTTGGCGAATCTTGCTCTTGCGTGACTTGAAATAGCACCTGATCTTTAAAAGGCACAAACTTAGCCACCTGTGCTTTGTTTAAATTATTTGCCTGAATAATTTTAGATATATTAACCACTTCAGTACCCTTCAACACCAAAGAAGGTGGATACATTTTTTTAGCCTGCGGCCCTGTCCACACCATTAGGGGGTGAGACAATGCCGACAAAATATAAATGAGTGTGGCGATTAAAGCTGGCCACAGGAACAGGCCATGCCATTTTTTTGCTGATTTTACTCGACTCATTAAGTCACCCACTCGATCATAAAAGGAATATAGAAACACATTAAAAGCCCCGATAGGGGCCATTTAAAGGGGCTTCTTATTAGAAGCTGGCGCGGATGCCTGCATATGCAGTAAGGGGCTGACCAGGACGATATCCAATGAGGTCCCTTCCTACCTGATTCGAGGTATAAGTACTGTAACGTTTATCCGTTAGGTTCTTAATACGGGCATATAGCTCAATGTCGGTACTCACACGGAACCGTGAGCGAAGGTTAACTAGGTCGTGACCATTATAATCACTGGTATTGGTTTCATCTGTGTAGTATTTACCCACGTGCTCAACTTCTATCTCAAGCATTAAGCTGTGTTGTTTAAGAGATTCATAACGAAATGAAATATTACCCAATGTATTGGGCGCTTTACCAACATCGTTACCATCAAAATTAATTAACTGTTCTTTCACGTCACAAGTAAAACAAGTGTAAAAATAAGAGAAATCACCATAGGTTTGCTCACTGTAGCTAAATGAGCTATTCACACTAAGCGTTTGGCTAATGGCCGAACTAAGACCCAGTTCAATACCTGTGTGTTTGGTTTCTCCCGCATTTAAAGAGACTCGCTCTGAATCACTGGTGATTGCACTGACGATGTCGTCGGTTTTTTCCATGTAATAAATAGCCAGTTCATAAGAAACCTGATGATACGCCAGCCCTCTAAAACCAATTTCGAAACTATCGGTTTTAACGGGTTTTAAATCGGGTGTATCAACACTCTTACCAGAACGAAATAATGTGCCTACAGAGGGAGCTCTAAAGCCGTGACGGTAGTTAGCATATAGGTCATGAGTGTCAGCGTACTTATACACGACTCCGGCCTTAGGGCTAACATGATCGTATTCCACCTCTTGAGACTCCGCTCTAAAGTGACTCCCTTCCTGAGTGGCTGATAAATTATTATCGTAATCCACTTTAAATAAATCGTAACGCACACCAGCGTTTACCAAAATTTTATCGCTAAGTTTATTTTCATACTGCAAATAAGGGCTAATACTGGTTTGGTCGGCACCATAATCGTAGTTTAAATCTCCAGTGGCGGTATAGCCGGTATAAAAATCCTCTTCTTTAGTGACTTCTACGGCAAATTCTTGATAACTCGATGGGGTGTGATCAATATCCGTTCCCATAATCAATACACTATTATTGGCAAAGTTATGGCGGAATTTTGTCAGTAAACCAAACGATTCAAACTGTGTTTCACGATAGTTAGGGTCATAGCTCACCATCCAACTGGGCATCATGTTAGATTGATTATGACGATAAAAAGGCGTCATGGTCACAAGGGAGTTTTTACCACTGATGTAATTAACCTCACTGGTGATGCGCAGCGCTTCTATATCACGGGCTCCTACATCTGCTTGGTAAAAGTTTTTGCTGATATCATTTTTGTAATCATCTAATTCTAAAGATGACACCCCGCTTTGATCTACCTTGGTAAAAGACACGGTATTTTTAGCTTCTAAATTAGAAGATAACTGATAATTAAATCGTGTATTTAAACTGCCGCGATCATATTCAGCATCATCACGAAAGCCATCATTCTTAGTGATATTGGCACTCATGGCCACACCAGAAAAAGCATTAATGGGTTTACCTGCACTAAAAAGCAGGCGTTGCCAACCATCGCCGCCCAACTCGGCGTCTAACTTAGATTGTGTATATTCTGGTATTTTTGCACTTATGCTATTTATCACACCACCGATGGCATCACTGCCATATAAGGCAGAGCCCGGGCCCTTAGTCACTTCTATGCGCTCACTTTGTGGAATATTCACTTCGTACAAACCATTATGATTAAAGAAGCCAGTAGGACGTGTGGGCACGCCGTCTTCTAAAAACAAATACACGCCGCTGGTCGTAATGGGCTGGCGAATAGCCGTCATATGCCCTTCACCACCAAGGTTATTAATATACACACCTGGAGTACGGTTTAAGATTTCACTAGGGTGGGAAGGGGATACATTACGAATTTCTTGACCTGTTAATACTCCAATCGATTCAGACAAATCATTTTTTGATTTTTCTTCACGGGTGGATGTCACCACCACTTTATCAAGTTCTGTAACATAAGCATTTATATCGTTTGAGTGTGTTAGTGATGCGCACAAAGGTATAGCAAAAATTGGCCAGGCTTTACTGAAGCTCATATTCAATCCCTATATATTTAAGGGCATTGTAATAGATTACTAAAATTTAGAGGTGTGACATATTGTCGCAGGTAGGGAACTTTTAAATAGTAGATGAATAAGTCGTGAGCCAACTTATTCAATAATAATGGCTCACTGATGGATACGACTAATAAAGAAAGACCGCTACATTTGCGCGGGCTGCATTTGTGACTGTTCAGATAATTCACTGAATTTTAAAACACCATCTTCTACGTTGCCCAATCTTAACATTGCCATATCTCGTAAATAGTTTTGGTATAAACGCCACGGTGACTTTATTCCTTGCTTAGGCACTTTATCTAAGGCTCGGTTTATATACCCTGAATTCATGTCAATAAATGGAATGTCTTCCATGTTCTCATTATCTATCGGCACACACTGTTGAGTTTGATTTTTTTCCATATGATTAATAATGCGGCAAAAATATTCACAGGTTAGGTCACTCTTTAATGTCCAAGAGGCATTGGTATAGCCGAAGATCATACCAAGGTTGGGTAAGTTTTCGATTAACACCCCGCGATACACCTTAGCCTCACTGACATTAAATGGCACACCATCCACATGAATATCTATGCCCCCCATGAATTGCATCTCTAAACCGGTGGCGCTGACAATAATATCGGCCGCTAATGTATCACCTGAACTCAATACAATACCGTCTTGATTAAAATGCTTAATGGTATCGGTCAATACTCGAGCCTTACCCTCTTTTAACGCTTTAAATAAATCGCCATCGGGTACCGCACATAAACGTTCATCCCATGGATCATACTTGGGTGTAAAATGTTTCATATTAAATTCAGGACCTAACTCTTTCTTGGCTAGGTTTGTTAACGCCTTACGAGCATGGTTGGGAAAACGACGACAATAATTATAAATGGCCATGGTAAATGCCACGTTACGTGTGCGAGCAAAACGATACACCCAATTATTGGGCAAAAATTTTCTAAGAATAGGCAATAATTTATCTTCTTTAGGCACATTTGCTACATAGGTTGGACTGCGTTGCAACATAGTCACACTGGCCGCTTGTTTAGCCAGTTCAGGTACTAGAGTTACCGCTGTGGCGCCACTGCCAATAACCACTATATTTTTGTCTTTATAGTCTAACGTTTCATCCCAATGCTGCGGATGTATAAAGCGCCCCGTGAATGTTTCTTTGCCTTTGAATTCTGGGGTGAAGCCTTTTTCATAATTATAATAGCCAGTACAACTTAATAAAAAATTGCAGGTGAGGGTTTTCGCCTGACCATTGACCTTTAAAGAGATTGTCCAAGTTGCTGTTTTAGTACACCAATTCATAGCCGTGACTTGATGGTTATAACGTATTTTATCTTCCAATGAATTTTCTTGAGCGGCTTCTTTAATGTATTTTAATATAGATGGACCATCAGCAATGGCTTGAGGGTCATTCCAGGGTTTAAAGTTATACCCTAATGTGTACATATCGGAATCACTGCGAATACCTGGGTAGCGAAATAAATCCCAAGTGCCGCCCATTCGGCTGCGGCTCTCTAGTATGGCGAATGTTTTAGTTGGGCATTTTTTCTTAAGATGATAAGCGGCGCCAATTCCAGATAAACCCGCACCAATTATAATGACCTCTTGATGTTCAACCTGCATAAAATTCACCTATTTTTATTTTTCGCTGTGATTTTTTTACAAAAAATTTTGCAGTTTATTGTTAAAGCATAAAACGGGCCACTAGATTCTGGTAACCCGACGGGATAAAACGCTGAATAATATCCATTAATTTGGCATCTGTGCCCACTAATATTCGGGGCTTATTTTTATTAATGCCCTGAATAATAATATTGGCCGCTTGCGTGGCTGTGGTTCGCGCTAAGTGATCGTTGAATTCTTTCTTTTGTTTTTCAGCTGACTCTTGCGTTCCCACTTGATTTTTAAAACGCCCTGCATTAGCAATATTGGTTTTAATGCCGCCAGGATGCACACAACTTACTTGAACCGATTTATTCGATAGTAGCATCTCAATACGTAAACTTTCACTGAAGCCGCGCACTGCAAATTTAGCAGCATTATAAGCTGATTGATTCGGAATGCTCACCAATCCAAATAGGCTTGATATATTAACCACATGCCCCCAGCTGCCTTGCTTTAAAAAAGGTAAGAAGGCTTTAGTTCCATTAACCACGCCCCAAAAGTTAATATTCATAAGCCATTCAAAATCTTCATGTTCGGTGGCTTCAACACTGGCCGCCAATGCCACACCAGCGTTATTAATAATGACATTGACTTCGCCAAAGTGATCTTTTACTTGCTGTGCCCAATTGAATATTTGCTCTTTATTAGCCACGTTCACCACAGAACACAATACATTAGCTTGTGAGTTCTCCTTGAGAATAAGTGCCTTGGTCTCTTTAAGTGGCTGCTCACTTATATCGCTTAAGGCCAATTTGGCACCTAGGCTAGCACTTTGAATGGCTAATGCTCGACCTATTCCCGAACCTGCTCCAGTGATTGCAACTACCGCATTATTCAATTTATTACTCATGTTACTTCCCATTAAAATCGCCTCTAATTAGGGCTAAATTCTTTCAGTAAATATTTAATGTCGATTTAAGTGACGATTCAGTAAGACACTATGGTGGATTGTGTCTAACAATAACAGGTGCTAAAGTAGCCATTAAATGGTGATTAGAGGTCACGATATATGCT
>OJDR01000199.1_pt1 | contig 16760 bp, 16 predicted proteins | sample 1593081 | NCBI WGS metagenome assembly OJDR01 (sample SAMN05416873, study PRJEB24817) | seawater metagenome | isolation source: Sea water | place: Canada:Atlantic | collected 2013-11
ATATAGCGAGTAAAAGCGAACAATTTAATGAAGATTTAAAGGCGCAATATAATACAGGCAATATTTTTTCTTACCTAGACCCATCGTTCAAAAATTTAGAGATAGAGGGTATTAAAAGATTTGGTTTTAAGTCAGAAAGAGATGGTTTGATGGTTGCTAATGCATCGCCTAATTTTTACCCAATGTGGTATGGCGTATATAAAAGTGCCGAGTATTTAATTAATAACCCTAGTGTTGCTGCTAAGTACGATGCGATTTGTCGGTGTCGATTTGATAACTTTTTTATTAAGCCTTTAGATCTAGTTAGTTTTCCGGCTAATACGATATTTATAGATCCTAATTATAATGAGCATAATGGTTTTAGTGATCATTTTTCAATAGGTGCCCCAGATGCAATGATTAAGTACCTTAGCTTATATAACTGGATAGAAGAATCCTTCCTATTGGACTTCGGTGAAAAAGGCTACTTACCTGAAAGGGTCTTAAAGAAGTATCTGTTAGAACATTGTAAGGTCAGTGTCGTAGCTTCTGAATTTGAATCTAGGTTATTCAGAAATTCATTTGTTGGTTTGGCTAGTTATAAAATTCCAATAAAGGACTTTCTGATCAACAGAGATAGAAATGTTCGGCTTAATAATTATATTAAAGAGACCTACCCTGATTTATTACCTCCCATCAAGTGATTTTTCATACATTATTTGGAATGTTGCTGATTGTTAAGAGGGGAGAGGGCGCGAACTCAGCTTGTTTGTACAATAGGCGAGGTGATTTGAATTAGTATTGGTTTAATCTAATATTCTAAATTGAAAAGAAAGAATTGCCCATTTTGATATTAGTATCTAATCAATAGTCAAAACCAAAGTAATTCTCATGCATTGTACTAGTCATTTATACCTAATCGATATGTTCAACATGAGAATTTTTAGTGACTCGCCAAGTTAAATGGAGAGTAAAATAATTTGCACATTCATTGTGGGTTAATTTGATCCAGCTTCTGTAGGTAGGGGCAGTTGTTGAAACTCACTAAGCTGTCCTATATTGTTCAGTTGCCTATTCAAATCATTAGTGCCACATATATTATAAGTCCAAAATATAAGCTGTAGTTAAATACTCGGATGGGGTGCCAAGGACAACAGTATCTTGTTCAGTATGCATCTCACTAACTGTAATTCTAGCGCCATTTTTAATCATTTTTTGATATAAGTTACTCATGTATAGCTCTTCTTGGCTGTAGTACTCTAGAAACTTTTGTGTACTAGGAAAGCCATATAAACCTGAACTGGCTTTGTCAGAAATAACTATTTTTTCAGCAATTGTATCTATAATCTCATCTTTTATTAATACGTAACTATAGTTATGATTACTTGATTCAAAGATATCCACAAAGCCATCATACTCTTCTAATAAGCGAGGTAGGTTTTCAAAGCTTCTGTTATATAGGATGGTATCAATGTTATGAAAGATAATTGGCCCTACCATTTCTCCAAACTTATCTTGTATGCTTTGGATGCCTTGGTAAGCGGTTTCAGTTTGGCCTGATGTATCTGATATTAAAAATAGATTGTCTTCAGGGATATCCAAACTCTTTAGTATTCTTCTGACATGGGGCATGTAAATCACATCCCTTTTATTCGCTACCAAGTAAATATTTGTGAACTCACCAGCTTTAGTTAGTTCACGTACAATCTCACTTAGAATTGAATGGTCTCCCCATGGTAATAAATATTTAGGAATTCTATACCCTTCATTTATAAAGCGAGTATATCTACCTGCCATTGTTAAAATTAGATTCATAGTAGCCTCTCTTTAATGCCATTCGTTAGATGGGAAAATGGTTAAGTTTTTTAAAATTATTCTTGGTTCAAGCCCTGAGATGTACTCTACAGTTTTTACTAAATCAGAGCATTGTAATAACTGCTCTGTGTCGCCACCTTTATAAGGATTGTCTTCGTTCCACAAGGGAGTGTTAATTCCTCCAGGAATGATTGTACTTATAGATATATTGTATTTTATAATCTCTTGGTTTAGAGCTTCCGCAAATCCATTTAGTCCAAATTTACTAGCGCAGTATATAGCTTGATTTTCAATGCCGTGAGTTCCTGCTACAGAAGAGATATTTATTATCCGTCCACAGCTGTTATTCTTCTTCATGATTTCAATTGCTTTTAATGTGCTGTACATGACACCTTTCAAATTGGTATCCACTATTGAGTTTATGTCTTTAAATGTACATTCAATAAAGGGTTTCATTGTGAATATTGCAGCATTATTTACAATCACATCTATATGCTTAACCTGACTTTCTATGAAATTAAATGCAGAGAGAACACCTTCTTCATCTTGCAGGTCAACAGCATAAAAAGTGAAATTTTCACCGAGTTCCTCTGATAATGTTTTTAAAGTTGCAGTATTTCTAGCAAGGCCAATAACATTCCAATTTAGAGATGCAAATTTTCTTGCTAGCTCTCTCCCAAGCCCACTAGAGGCTCCTGAAATTACAATATTTTTTTTCATGGATTGGTCAGCTCATTATTAAACTCCAGCATCAATTGAGACGCCGACTTTATTTCATCGTAACTAAGGTTATTTATAAAAACGTAACTCCCAATTGATTTAGGTACTGGAAGGTTTTGGTCCCCATTTCGATGTTTAACAGTATCATTTAAGGCTTCCATTAAAATATTCGGGTCATAGAAATAAGGGTGGCCAGTTGGTAAGTTCAAGCTCTGAGTGGTTCTAAAAATACTTTCGATATCTGATTTTTCAAGCATTCCTCTCGTGTAGGAAATGATTGACGAAAATATAACGTCAAGCGTTACAGCTTGGCCGTGGGTTAGGGTCTCAACTTTATCATCAAAAAGAGAGCGCATCTCAGGAATGGGACTAAATGAGTGACCAAAATCAACGCATCTCTCTAGGTCTTTTTCCCATAAATTGTCTTGAAGCTCAGCTTTCATACCCTCAACAGCGCGATTAATCACCTCATCAGCATGTGAGCATTCTAAAAATTTTGACTGATATAATTCGGCACCATGATTTTCTAGAATTTTATATAGGTTAGTATCTTTTATGATGGCCATCTTTATAATTTCACCAAGCCCTGAACTTATTTCTATAGGTTCTAATGTTTTTAAGAAGCTCTTATCTAAATATGCTGCTACGGGAGGGTAATATGAACCCAATCGATTTCTTCTATCTTCAAAATTGATGGCGGTTTTAGCGCCAACACTAGCGTCAACTATCCCTAAAAGGGTCGTGGGAACTTTAATGTAAGGAACGCCTCGACGATACAAACTAGCGGCTAACCCAACTATATCTAACAGCACTCCTCCACCAACAGCAATTAGTGGCTCGCTTTTTCGTGATAGGCCAAATGTTTCAATCTCTTTTAGTAAATATATAAGAGTGTCCATATCTTTTTTGCTTTCTATTGCATCAATGATCACGATGTGGTGATGTATCTCAAAGTGCTCTAAATAATTTACTATTTCTTTTAGGTATAATTTACTAACAGTAGAATCAATTACAACTAATCGTCTACTTCCTGGTCCTTGAGTACCAATACTTAATAGGTCGGTATTATTTAAATCGAATATATTCGGGGAGTTTTTCATATAGAAACTTACAGGTAGAGACGTTTCTATATGCCATTCACCATTATTCTTTTTATTCATTGTATGACGCCTTTTTCATTAAACTATAATCTGTTTTTATAATATCGAAGAGGTAGGAGGCTAACCCATAGAAAAAAATCATTTTGCTCTCATCAACTTCCATTTTAAATGGCAGCATGCGAATGAACTGAGATACTTCAAATAAGCGAATGACGATGTTTTCTTCTTGACTAAACTCTTTTTTCATTCGGTTGGTTATTTTATTATTTAAGTAATTAATCCCAAAGGAATCCTTTAACTCTAGGGTTATTTGACTACCTTCAATGACCGAGTCATTACTATTATACATTTCATACTTTGAATTTGTGGATTGCAGTAGTTGAGAGTATTCAGCAAGTACTGAATCAATTACATTCTCTTCGTATGGGTCAATAAGTATTACGCGTCCATCATTTGGGATGTATAATATATTTTCAAGGGTTATGTTGCCGTGTGTAAATGTTTCAGTTGCATTAATGTAGCATTCATTAAATATCATCTTGTATTGGTCTAACGAATGAATGAATGAATCAACCTTTACACCATTAAATGTAATTTTCTTATGCTTTAAAAAATTTGTAAAAACTTCATTCTTATTGCAATCTTCTATTCTTTGTTCAATCTCTTCATGTATATATAAATCGATAGCCCCTGTATTCGATTTAATAGTGATAGAGTGAAGCTTCTGCATCGTTTTAATTAATGCTTCAAAAAAAATGTCTATTTTATTTTCATCTGTACATGACATGATGAATTCTTGTGCGTTTATAGCATCAGGGAAATACTCAATATCAAAGTAAGCAACGTGGTCATTTTTTCCAAAGTCAATAACGTTTGGGAAGATCCCAGGAAATTGTACAGAGTACCGCTGCATTTTTTTTAATTGTGAGTACCATCTTTGGAATCCGTACTCTCTATTTTCAATAATTGATACTGACTTTCTGACAAATTGCCTTCCGTTGTCATCACTCATTAAATTTGTGGAACTCAATGAGCCGCCTTTAAAACTTTTAATAACTTCAAGCATATTATCACTATTTATATGGGTTGAGATTAAAGTTGAACCTTCCTTTAATCAGTTGGCATCTTCAGTTATCGAAAAGTTTTTGTAATTTAAAACCACTGCTATGATGATGCTTAATTTTTTAACGAGCCTAATCTACGGTTTTTTCCCTGCTCTTTGTGAGTCTATATATTCATCCGCCTCGAAAAATAAGTTAGCTGAATAAATAGTAAGCTTTATGATAGCGATGGAGTCAACAGGCGGTTAGATTAACCTCTGATTCCACAGGAAATATCTGTGCTTGTAAATTCACTGCTAACAAGCCAAAAGACGCCATAAAATGCAAAAGAGTATTTTGTAACGAATCGCAAGAAAATTCTGGGTTGTATTTCATAAAAACTCATTAAATGAGATATAGAAGATCCATTTAGAGTCGACCTTTCCTTTCAGTGCGATGCCTTCTAATTTGGATCAAGATTATACACAGAGTCCTTTTCTAGTTCACTTATTGAAAGGTATATAGACAACTCTTTTGTGGTAATTGAAGCATGCTTAACCTAATCCCTTGGTCATTAGAAGTGTTGATACGGTACTTCTTGGATGGGGTTACCTTGAGGTCTTGGTGGGTTATCTAGAAGCGTAGGGAATCAGGCTTGTAGTTGGTTTATTTCTTTTTACACTGTGACTAGAGTTGGGTTGATCTTGATATAATAGGATTTTGATGGTTGGTGAGGTGTGTTTAGTAGTAGCGGTGTGGTTCGGCTGCCTACCATCTAAAAGATGAATTCATAGCTTTCTGGTCATGTGAAGGGTTGCACGCTGCTCAAAAACACACATGTAGCTAGTTGCTATTCAAGGCTCTAGGTTAAGGTTCGATGGCTATATTGGCTGTAATTAGTACGCGTTTGGTGATAACTCGTGGCTGTCTATGGTTTAGAATTGCTGTGCTTTGATTTGGCTTGTAAGTTGTTGCTTTTTTGTGCATAATACGCGGCCCTGTTTTATAGGCTTACGCATCTGATGTGTTTTCCAGACTAAAGCAGGCCTCCTTGCCTTGAGGCACTTCTTATTTATAGAAGTGTAACTTTAAGGCTATTAACCCATAAGGAGCATTTTATGCGTCATTATGAAGTAGTATTTCTGGTACACCCAGATCAAAGCGAACAAGTAGCCTCTATGGTTGAGCGTTACACAGCCTCTATCAAAGATTCAGGTGGTGCTATTCACCGTCTTGAAGATTGGGGTCGTCGTCACCTTGCTTACCCAATTCAAAAGATTCACAAAGCACATTATGTTCTTATGAACATCGAATGTGATAACGAGACTCTTGCAGAACTAAACAACACTTTCCGTTTCAACGATGCTGTTATTCGTAGCATGGTTATTCGTACTAAAGATGCTGTTACTGAGATCTCTGCAATTAAAGCTGCTGAAAGTCGTCAAGACCGTCGTGACGATCGTCCACGTCGTGAAGATGAAGCTGCACCAGCTGCCCCTGAAACTGAAGAAGTAGCTGAACCAGCTGCTGATTCTGCAGAATAATTGGAGGAATAATTATGTCTCGTTTTTTCCGTCGTCGTAAGTTCTGTCGTTTTTCTGCCGAAGGCGCTGCTGCCATCGATTACAAAGACCTTGAAACTCTAAAAGGTTATGTAACTGAAACTGGCAAGATCGTTCCTAGCCGTATCACTGGTACTAAAGCTAAATACCAGCGTCAGCTATCTACTGCGATCAAGCGTGCTCGTTACGTTGCTCTACTTCCATACACCGACGCACATAAGTAAATCGGTAAGGGTGCTGTTATGAATGCCATTGCACGTTTTGCTATGCAAGGGCCCCGTCAGGCAGCACTGATGGCAGTATTGTTTGCAGCTATTCCCCTGATGTATTGGGTGAGTGCTGCAGTTGTGGCCTTGGTGATTCTTCGTCAAGGTCTCAGCAAAGGATTCAATGTTCTGTTGCCCGCATTGTTACCAGGTGTTGCTTGGTATGCGGTGCAGCAGGATATTACCGTGTTTATGGTGGTTTTAGGCAGTGCCTTAATGGCAACCGTGTTACGCCTCAGCGTATCCTTGCCTAAATCCATTGCGGTATCGACGTTGTTAGGATTGGCTGTTGTGATGCTTTTGCCAAACTTAAGCCCCATGTGGCTTGAGGTGTTGCAAAAAGGCGCGCAAGAATACAGTCAATTATTAACACCAGAAGATCCGCGCACAGCAACTATGCTGACCCCTTGGATTTTACCCATGTTATTGGGTGGTATTGCAGCCATGCTGCAGCTGTTTGCTATAGGTGCCTTATTAATGGCCCGTCATTGGCAGTCCGCTTTATTTAATCCAGGTGAATTTAGTAAAGAGTTTCAAGGTTTTCGCTTACCCATCGGGTATGTTGTATTGGCTTTAGTTGTACTCTTTATAGGCATTTCAAGTGCTGAATTAGCATCGGGAATTCCGGTTGTGCTTGTGCCCTTGTTTATCATGGGGATTAGCGTGGTCCATAGTGTGGTGGCAATAAAGCAGTTAAGTTCACAATGGCTAATGGCGTTTTACATTAGTATGTTGTTCTTTATGCCTTATATGTACGCATTACTAATTTTGGTGGCTCTGTTGGATGTAATGTTTAACATTCGCAGCAAACTAAATGACACGGCAAACTAATTTAATTTGTGATTTTACAATCATAATCAGCCCTGTAAGGTGTTTAAAATGAAAGTTATTCTTTTAGAAAAAGTTGCAAAGCTAGGTTCTCTTGGCGATACAGTAACTGTTAAATCTGGTTACGGCCGTAACTTCCTAGTGCCTCAGCGTAAAGCTGTTCCTGCTACTGAAGCGAACATTGCTACTTTCGGCGCACGTCGTGCTGAGCTTGAAAAAGCCGCTGCCGAAAAACTAACTGCTGCACAAAACCGTGCTGAGCAGTTGAAAGAACTAGAATTGTCTCTAGCTGTTAAAGCTGGTGAAGATGGTAAGTTGTTTGGTTCTATCGGTACTCGTGACCTTGCTGACCTTATTAGCTCTACTGGTATCGAAGCTTCTAAATCAGAAATTCGTCTACCTAACGGTCCTCTACGTACTACTGGTACGTTCGAGATCGATCTTCAGCTACACGCTGACGTGAAAACTGTACTAACAATTCACGTTGCTGCAGAAGAATAATCTACTGGCTTAATAGCCAATAGATAAAATAGAAACCCGCTTCGGCGGGTTTTTTCGTTTTTAGGTTCTTCCTCTGCGTAAACTTCCTTTAGAGGCATAGCTTGCAAAGCACCTTCCCTTATTCATCTTGAGCAAATCCGGCAAACAAGGCACACTTAGCGCCTTATCTTTCACCTGAAGTATTTAATATCGCCATGGATCAGCAAGTCGAAAACCTAAAGATGCCACCTAACTCTGTTGATGCTGAGCGCTCGGTATTAGGTGGGTTAATGTTGGATAACCGGGCTTTTGAAATCGTATCAGAGCGCTTACAGGCGGATGACTTTTACCGTCATCAACACAGCCTAATTTTTCAGGTGATTTGCACCTTAGCTGAGCAAGACAAGCCATTCGATATTCTAACCCTCAGCGATGAACTCAATGACATTGAAGAGCTAGAAAACAGTGGCGGGTTGGGTTATTTATCTGAATTAGTTGAAACTACCCCCTCGGCTGCCAACATTGAAGCCTATGCCGATATCGTTAAAGAAAAAGCTTTGCTAAGGCGCTTGGCGGAAGCCGCGACTGATATAGCAAGCGGTGCGTACAGCACAGGTGGTGCAGATGCGTTAGATTTAATCAGCGATGCAGAAAAGCGTATTGCCGAGGTGGCAGAAGGGGGCGGTAAAAAAGATTCAGGCCCAGAGCATGTGAACACTATCATGTCTCGTACCCTTGAGAACATTGAAGAAATGTTCAACATGCCAGATGGCCTTACCGGTTTAACCACTGGTTTTACAGAATTAGATGAGCGCACCAACGGTTTCCAAACAGCCGACTTAGTGATTATTGCTGGTCGACCTTCCATGGGTAAAACCACCTTTGCCATGAACCTGTGTGAAAATGCATTAATGGGCAGTGACTTACCTGTATTAGTATTCAGTATGGAAATGCCCAAAGAAGCCATCTTAATGCGTATGTATTCTTCGGTGGGGCGTATTCCTTCCAATAGACTGCGCTCAGGTAAGTTGGACGAGGAGGATTGGCCAAAATTAACGTCCGCCTTTAACTTGTTAAAAGACAAGCCTCTTTACATCGATGATACCGCAGCCTTAACACCACAAGAAATGCGCGCAAGGTGTCGGCGAGTATATCGTGAGAACAATAATAAGTTAGGCTTGGTGATGATCGATTACCTTCAACTTATGACAGTTGCCGGTAAAAGCGAAGGGCGTACTCAAGAGATATCTGAAATCTCCCGATCACTAAAAGGTATCGCCAAAGAATTCGAATGCCCAGTGCTGGCACTTTCCCAGTTGAATCGGTCTTTGGAGCAGCGGCCCAATAAGCGTCCAGTGATGTCGGATTTGCGTGAATCCGGTGCTATCGAGCAGGATGCGGATATTATTGCTTTTATATATCGTGATGAGGTGTACAACGAAGACACCCCTGACAAAGGCATTGGTGAAATCATCATAGGCAAGCACCGTAACGGTGAAATCGGCACCGACCGATTAGCCTTCATTGGTAAATATACGCGTTTTGAAAACCTAGCAGCTGGATTTTATGAAGGGCGTGATTTTGACGATGAGTAATTGTTTCCTTTCGTATTTTTTAATTTGAAAAATAACCAGCCCATGATGTGCTGGTTATTTTCCCTTCAATATCTAAATGTCAAAAACTCATGGAATGAATGTCAGTGCACCTATTTTTATTATTAATTTTATTTTTATCATGTTCCTCACTCTTGAATGCCATTCCAATTGACGTAAATTTATACTTTGAAGATGATTACGTACTAACTGGAGAAGGCTATAGTGATCCTGATTCTGATCGTTACAACTTACAAAAGGTGTCTTTGGAATATGAGAGATTAGTATCGACCTGGTTTAATTTAGATGGAGATAAATTGACTGTTACTTTTCTTGGTGAACCGCTTTCTAAAAAAACTATTTCAAAGATATCTGGAGAGGTGAGTTCTTTTGAATATCCAAGTGTGAATACGGGTGTTCCTAATGATTTTGAGTCCGTGCACTTTAATAATGCGACACCTTATATACTGGATAAAAAATTAAATACTATTTGGATATGGGATCAACCTAGTGAGTTCTGGTTTAATATTCGTGACGAGTACAATGTTCCAAGTGGAGAAATATACGATATTTATTTTTTTGATGAGTTTTTACATATAGTGATGTTTGAGGGATCGTTTTACTCAGTATGGCAGCTCACCTCTGAATTTGAAAAAATTGATGAATTGGGAGATGAGCCAGAAAAAATTATTAATTATGCAAATACTCCCATTATTCTTAATAAGAATTTTGTTAAAAAAGTTGGTAGTGAATTTACTAAGGTCTATTATAACTTCAAAAAAATTAGTACCTATCATCATAATCCAACTACGGAAACGGGTGTTTTATTAAGCCCATTTAACCCTGATGTTACAGAGTTAGTTTGGTACTCTTTTTCAGAAAACAGTATATCAAGGATAAATCAACCTGAAATGGCTGAGGAGTGGATGGGATGTAGTAACTACTCCACGCCTGAAATACACTGTATGTTCCAAATGGGTCCCAGTGAATTTGCAATATATAAACTGGATAATGGTGCGTTTCAATTGGATTCAGTATTTTCATTTAATGATGAAGGTATCGATCTGAGAGGTGCGAGTCTATTTTCAATATACGGGCAGACTAGAATCATTCAATTACAGCTAGAAGAAGAAAACTCATCCCACTTACTTGAATGGTCACCAATCAAATCTAGGACTTTATCTAGTACGCCGGATGGACAATATCATTTGTATTTTGGGTTGAACTTATTGGAAAATAAAAACTATTTTATAAGAAGCTCTGAAGTAGGAATAGAAATTAATAAATACGACGTTGAAGGTGATCTTGAAATTATCCCTTTAGTATCAGAAAATGAATACCCAGAATATAGGGTGATGAAAGTTGAAGGTTCCAGTTCTAGCAATTCTGGCTCCGGCAGAATACCAATCTATATGATAGTCATACTACTGGTGTTATTAATTCCTAGCACGAAGCGGCATTAGCCCAATTATTAGACTACGTGATCATTGTCTGCCGTATTTCCTTGGATTAAGCAATTTTTGTTATCCCTAAAAGGAATTATTAGGGAATTTAAATTTTCAGCACTGAGAACTCCCAATTTCAATAATCTTTGGTATAGATCACAATCTAATGCTCTCATTGTCGGCTAGTGTGGATCCCCAGTGCCATAGAGTAGGTGTGGATATCATAATAGAGTTTGCAGTGAAGACACTCTAGATACCGTTATTGATAAAATTGATTCGACAGATTAGCCTAAATTGGTAAATACCTAGGCTGTTAAAGTGCAGGCTTTAAGGTACGATGGAACCATTAGTGCTGTATTTCTATTTCCACTCCCTTTCGTTTATTGTGTCCCGCTAATATTTCTCGTAGCCACCATGGAATTAATTTATTATGGCGCCCAGCTACAAATTAAAAAAATAAAAAACAAAGATACACAATGGAGTGTTACCCATGTTATTGCGAGCTATTTTGCTTTTAGCCATGTCATCTGCCGCCTGGGGGGCAGGCGTTACGCTTGATTTAAATCTTGATATGTCTATTGAAGAAATACGTTATGATCCACTTTTATCCAGCCAAGACGCTGTAATTAATTACATAGATTCAAGTTGGGAGGAGGTTGAAAATATTAGTCAGGATTTAGATTCTTTTCAGTCGCTAGATCTTAGTCATGCTAATGGTCGTATTGGTATTATGTTGGAATCAACGAGTAATGAGTTGTATGGGATATATTCAAATGGTCAGCTAAATGCGATTACCATTAATCCTGATGGTTCACAGTTACTATCTACCTACCCATTTACAGGAAGTAGTTTGAGTGATTACGGTTTACGCAATGGTGCTCCTTATGTTTTGGATACTTTGAATGACACAATTTTAGAGTGGAATGTTAATCATTGGGATGACATAAAAGTTAGTCAAAACCTCCCTGATGGGCATTATTATTCCGCAGTCCCTTATTCTAACGGTTATTTAATTACTACCGCAGATAGACAATTAGATGATGAAGAAACTGAAGTGGATGAAAGTAAGGAAGAACCAGCAGTTCCTACAATGTTGTGGGACGCAGGTGATGCGACTCAAGAAGTGCCAATTATTGGCCAAGTAAGTGATTCTAAATATATTAATACACCTGATGGTGCCTTGCAGATTTATAGTGAAAATTTAAGCACTTACACTGGGCATTGGTTAGGCAATAGCGAAGCCGATTTTACCATCAATGTAAATGCAGTTGATTACCCCTTAATTCATAGTGCGACTACTAGCGCTGGCACCTTTATCGCGTTTTATAATAGTGAGGGGATCTCGATAATGTTTTGGCTTGCAGCTGGTAGTCCTTCAGGGCAAGGAATTGAAGTCCCGCAAGGGATGAAAGCTTTTTATGGCTGTTTTAGCGCCAATAATAAAGCATTTTGTATGTTAAACGTAGAGAGTCTTGGCTTTGCACTGTACGAGATGGAAAATGGTGAATTTATACTGGACACCCAGTTAAACGAGGCCATCTCTGGAAAAAATATTAATGGTATTTACTCCATAGGAAATAATCGTTATATCTCTGCCTTTTATAAAGGCGTATCAGGCAGCCATTCATATTTATATTTGGCCAGCGGTGAGGAAGTTACAACTGTATTTGAGGCTACTATAAGCAGTAGTCAAGGAGAGTATTTTTTATTACCCAGCTCACAAGAAGGAATGTTTTACTGGATAGGGGCGAATACCGGTTCAACTAAAATTTACAAAGCAGAAGCATCTGGCGATTTTACATTTAAGCGAAACCTAGACTCAATTGTGCCAATAGAAAGCCCTGCAGAAGAAAGCTCAGGTGGCGGCTCCGGCAGCATGCCAACCTACTTGTTAGCCATGCTGCTGATGCTACTGTTTCCCCGTGTTAGATGGCGCCAGGTTTCGGGCGTCTAATTCCTTCGCATAAAATCACTTTAAAGCCGTTTTCTTTTTTCACTTCGCTTACGGTTTTAAAGTGGTCTCGCAAAATAACTTCGTAATTTAAAAACTCATTGGCCACAAGTAATAATTTTCCGCTTAATTTTAAATGTTCTTTGGCTTCTTTTAAAAATGCTTCCGTGGCGTTGTAGTCGGTTTTAATGCCTTGGTGAAAAGGCGGATTACTGACAATCCAGTTGTAACGATCTTCAACTTTTTCAAAACCATTACTTAAGAAGGCTTCTGTCATGGGGGTTTTATTGTTTTCGATATTTCTCTGGGCACTGTGTACCGCAAGAATATCGTCGTCCAATAATTCAAGCTCTTCGTATTCACGGTGTTGGCTGATGTAAGTGGCGATGGTGCCAGACCCACAACCAAAATCTAAAATACGCCCTTTAATCTTACGAGGTAAGTGTTTTAATAAAACCGCGGTGCCCTTATCAAGCTTTTCTTGGCTAAATACACCCGGCAGTGCTTGAAGCGTTAAGCCCAATTCATTTTCTTGCGATATAAAATAATTATTCACATCAAAGGCTTTAGGGTTAATGGCTTTGGTGGCCGAGACGATGGCGCTGTGTTTGCCGGAAGTCATTTTATCAATTTGTTCAAACTGATCTTTAAGGGATTTGGCTAAGCTTTTAATGCCCCCTTTATTTTCACCCACAAACCAAATTTGGCCGTTGTCGGTTAAGCAGCTGCTGGCGTAATCCACAAGGTAGCTAAGACGAGCTTTCGCTTTAGGTAGGTAAATGATGATGTCTTCAAATTTATCGCTAGGCTGCACTGTAATGCTGGCTAGAGAGAAATCCTGCTTCTGGTAGCTTTGGCTTACTGCAAAACTGGTGCAAGCAATGGTCCAGCCTTTTGGCAATTCATAGGCTAAATCGTCCTGTGGAGGGTTAATTAACAGGGCTTTTTCAGGGAGTTCTTGCTGTAGTAATAACTGGCTAGGCAGGTTTAGGCTCATGCTGGGTCACTTCAATAAATTTGGCTGTATTGTAGTGAATTAGGAGCAAACTAACCAATCTATATTCAAGTGAGAAGGTCTTTGCTGAGTTACGTAGGGGCAGCTTGTGTACGTTCGAATAGAGGCGTTAGTAAGGGTAATGCTTGCCTTGCCCTAAATGACTAGGGCAAGGCATATCATTAAAACTCGTAAACAGCGTTTAGCTGGTAAGACTGAGTAAGGTCTTTATTCACATATTCTAAGCGTACAACCGATTGTGGGTGAATACGGTACTGAGCACCAAAACCCATGAATAGGCCATCGTCGCCGTTAATGCCATAACCAATACGTAAAAGCCCAGCAAGTTTGCTGTTAATTTCAGGTAAACCTTTTGTAATAACGCCTGCTGCCCAAATGCCATCGGCATCATCGCCGCCACTTCCAAAATTATCGGTTTGAATCAGGCCAAACTCAGTGGCTAAGTCAAAGCCACTGCGGTTGCCATATTCGTAACCGGCAAACAATTGAAAGCCATTGGCATCAAGGTCACTGCCACCAAACATGCTAGAGGAATCTATGCGGTTATGGTTAAAGCCAGCGCCTAGGTACAGCTTGCTTATATCAAACGATACAACGTTGCTTTCTTGCGTGTTGGCTGATGGCTCTTGGGCAAATGCCATTGGCTGGCTGATGGCTAGGCCCAATACGGCGGCGGATAATATTTTTTTCATTGTTCATCCAAATATTAATGAGTGCCCTTGTCATTAAAGTGAAGATTAGGGCGATTGAAATTTTCGGGAATTCTACCCAGCAATCCCATTGGCTGCAATTAAGCAGGCCAATGGGTTACAAAAGCGCAAAGCGGTTCACGTTCGTTAGACACCGTGATGGGCTTTTGTTCATTTACGTTTTAACGCGAACTTGGGGTGCATCAGTTGAATGTTTATATCAATTGCAATTGGGGTTCTTGTAGGGCGAATAATTGTTCGCGCAAATTTTGAATTTGCTCCGACCAATAGCGGGCACTGTTAAACCATGGAAACGCCATTTTAAAGGCGGGGTCTTCCCAGCGTTTGGCTAACCAGGCGCTGTAATGCATAAGGCGCATACTACGCAGTACTTCAATAAGGGGTAGCTCATGGGCAGGAAAGGGTAAAAATAATTCATAGCCTCTCGCAATGGCGGCCAATTGCCCTTGCATTTGATCGCGCTCGCCATGCAACAACATCCAAATATCTTGAATGCGCGGGGCCAGCGCGCAATCATCTAAATCCAGCATAAAAGGCTGCTTTTGATACCAGATGAGATTGCCTGCGTGCAAATCCCCGTGCACTAACCTTAATTTAGGTTGGTTATCATCCCATTTGGCTTGAATGACATTATGTAAATCAAGGCTCACACTTTCATAAGCGGGCACTAGGTCCGGCTCTATAAAGTCATTTTCAAGCAAGTATTGGCGGCAATCTTGCGAGAAGGTTTGTGGGGTCATACTAGGGCGAGCATCACTTTCTACGCAATTGGCAGTTTGATGTAAGCGCCCCAATAAACGGCCCATTTGTTCAAAATCGGCCAACTCTTCAATTTGGCCACTGCGACCTCCTTGTCTTGGAAACAAAGAGAAGCGGTAACCTTCAAACTCAAACAAGGTTTTCCCATCAATCACCAAGGGTGCAATCACTGGAATTTCATCAATTTGTGCTTCTAACGTAAATTCATGTTCTTGCAATATGGTTTTATCGCTCCAGCGATTAGGGCGATAAAACTTGGCGATAATACTGGTGGGTTGATCATCGCCTTCTTTCTCAATGCCAATTTGGTAAACGCGGTTTTCATAGCTGTTTAGCGCCATTTGATGACCACTGGTGAAAGAGCCTTGCGCGGTTAAGACAGAATCAATAGCATTTAGGACGGTGTCTGGTGTTAAGCGATCATAATCATGAGACATATAAAACAAGCTGCCCAAAAGTTAGGGGTGCAACCTAGGGTAAAGACCAAGGTTCGCAGTAGGATTTGTTCACAGTTTACTGGTTTGTGGTGTATCTGGCGAGATTATGAAATTTATATGAGCCATGAAAATTGCTATTCACAGTTAATTAAAAGATAATTTTGCCCCAATAATAAAAAACTGAAACTACTGGGACGTGAATCAGTTCATTCAATTTTTGATTAAGTTTAAAAAGAGAGATATCTAACGTGAGCAAAGCCACTACTCCTCCAACGGCATTGGTACAAACTTGGCTGGATTTAATTCGTTCAAGTGAATCAAGTGAAGTACGTGAAACCGCAAAAGAAAAGCTGTTAGGCGCTTTTGGCAATATGAAAGAAGTAGTAGAGTTTGTGAAAGCGAATGGCTTGAAATAAAGCCATTATCCAAGCGTTAGGGCCTTGTTAGCAGGCTCTAACGAGCTATTTTAGCGCCGTTCTGGCAAGACACCCCACCATCACACTTTTAGCACCAGCGCGTTTTAGCAGTAAACTAATGGCATTACAGGTCGCGCCAGTGGTCACTACATCATCTACTAATAATATGTTTTTCCCTTTCAGTGTTTTAATTTTATTTTTATCGAGTGAGAAAGCCTTCTTTAAGTTTTTAAGTCGGGACTTCCTATCTAACCCCCTTTGATCTTGACCCTTATTAACACGCGTAACGGCATCGAGTAGGGGAGTTGATAATTGCTTGGCCAGTTTTCGGCTCAGATTGCGAACTGGGTTGTGTCCGCGCTTTAATAACTTGCGCCAATGATAGGGCACCGGCACCACAAAATCATAATGACCCTCTTCAAGCTGGTGACCCAATCGCAAGATCAGTTGTTCAGGGCCTAAAGTATGAACATGGTGCTTCCACTTATGAATTAACTGATTAACCGGGCGTTTGTACTCAAAAGGGCATATCACCCCATCAAATGCCGGTGGCAAGCTTAAACAATGGCCGCACAACTCCCCATGAACATTGGGCTCGGCACATCGAGGGCATTGCAGTCCTAATATGGGTAGATTAGCGAGGCA
>OJDR01000203.1_pt1 | contig 16295 bp, 19 predicted proteins | sample 1593081 | NCBI WGS metagenome assembly OJDR01 (sample SAMN05416873, study PRJEB24817) | seawater metagenome | isolation source: Sea water | place: Canada:Atlantic | collected 2013-11
ACCCCGTTATCGGAAAATATCACTTGCAATAACGAGGCGGACCATACATTTTTATATAGGTCATAGCATGGATATTTACACTCCAAGCGTATGGCCTTTTTTAATGATTAAATAATTGTAAAAACCGCTAAAGGTTTTCAGTATTTGGTCGATTATAATGGCAAGTACCCAGAGTATTTAGCCATGATTTCAGTTTCTGCTTCCTTATTTCAATCTTACTTTCGCACTGAACGCGAACCTTCAATAAACGCTCAGCTTAGGGATGGCGGTGATAACGGCTCGGATAAGCTGGCGCAATCGACGCTAAGGCAGAGCCTTGAAGATCATTTGGGTTTAGATCTGCCTGCTGAACAAACCGTTAAAGGGCCCATGTTTGATGTGGACGCAGTTATGGATACTGTCTTAAAGCACGTAGAGGGGCGTATAGATCAGGCCCGTGCAGATGGCGCATCAGATGAAGAGCTTGAGAATATGTTGGCGGCAGCGCGCTCTGGGGTGGAGGCTGGCTTTTCGCAAGCAAGGGAACAGATAAACGAATTGGGCAAACTAGATGAGCCTTTAGCTGAAAAAATAGACAGTGCCGAATCAGGGATTTATCAAGGTATCGACGATATCGAAGAGGGATTATTTCAGCAGGTCGAGAATGAAGAATCCATGCCTTCTATCAGTAGTGTGGCTCAATATGAGCAAAGCTATCAAAGGGAAACAAATAATTTCTCTTTTGAATTGACCACTCAAGAAGGCGACAAAGTAGTCATAAATGCCATGAGTGACAGTGAGTTATACGAGGAAAGCTTCACCAGTGCCAATGAAAATAGCTCGTTAAGTATGTACAGCGCTTCGCAGCAAAGTCATTCTGGATATTTCTTTAGCGTGGAAGGAGATTTAAACGAAGCAGAAATGACGGCCATTGAAGATTTACTTGGGCAAGTTAATAGCCTTGCTGATGAGTTTTATGATGGTGATTTAGCCACTGCATTTGATATGGCCCTTGAACTGGAAAGTGATGGCGACCAAATTGCCCAATTTAGTTTAAATTTGCGCCAACAGCAGGTGCAGTCTTACCAATATTCAGGTATCGCTCAGTACTCTGGTGAAGCCTCTCTACCTCAGGGGTTGATGCAGCCATTAGGCCAGTTTGCACAAGGTTTGCAAGGGGCGGTGGATACTGCAAATGAATTTCAAAACCCGAAAGAACTTTTAAAAGACTTATTTGAGAAAATGGACAGTAATCCTAAGTTTCATGAAATGCTAAAGCCCATGTTCGATAGCTTGGCAGCATAATTGCCAATTAGAGGTTGCGTGCGTTATCCAAGAGGCTTAGGCCTCTTTTTTTATAGCTGGGTGATAATCATATTGTAAAAGATGCCTAACCAAATAGGGTGATGGGTGGCACTTAGGGTGTAGGAATAATAAAAGGCCATGGTAAAATCTTATTTTTTGGGTTGGAATAATAGTGGTTATTACGTTACTAGGTACTTCTGGCTGTCATTTATGTGATGTTGCTGAAAGATTGGTACGCAGAATGGCACCTGAATTAGGTTTTGTTTTCCAAAAGCTGGACATAGCGTCTAGTGAGGACTTAGTTGATCGTTATGGGATTGCCATTCCTGTCTTGCAGTCAGGGTCGGGTGGTGAATTATTTTGGCCTTTTGATGACGAACAAGTTCGATCTTGGTTTAATGGGCTATCTGACTAATTTAATACCAATAACGTGAATTGGGTAAAAGCAACTCAGATTCATTTTAGTAAAACATAAGGGGCGTTTTGTGATTCAACGAGTGATTTTATTTTTATGTATATTGTCTATGGCTGCCTGTAGTGGTGTATCTCGAACGCCTCAGGAAAAGGCCATCAGCTATGCTTTAGTGAATGATGTGGTGGTGAGGAAATTAGCGGATGAATGTAGCAAGGTCAGCGTAACGGCAAAGCAAGTTGCATGGCGTGGCTATAAAAGTTGGTGGAAACGCAATGGCAACCTAGTGGAAGCTGCAGACTATGGATTAAGTTACAACCTGGTCACGCTCACTGGGGATCGTCAAGAAACAGGTGCTCGCTACGCCATGGGCTTAACCTTTGATATTGTCACTGAAGCTGAAAGACGAGTTGAAGAGTTAATGGGTGACGGTGATAAAGAAGAAACATGTGTAGATATCATGGGTGAATATCGTGATGGCGCTATGGATTTACGTGAAGACAATGAACTGTATGATTCATTGGTGGAGTTGCAGCAATCAGAAGAATCTCACGGTACAGATTTACTGCTAAAAACCAGTCAAATAGAAGCTAAAAAAGGTAAGAAATATTCTCGCAGCGCTTATACCGTAGAGCGTTTAGTTAAAAGAGAAGGGTGTGTTAATCCTAAAGTTAAATCATTAAAGGCTGATGGCCCAAATGAGATATTAGAAGCGGTTTGTGCAGATAAAACCTTCATGTTAGTGCGTTGTGAGTGGCGCAACTGCAAGATCCAAAACTAATTTAATATCGTGTAATTGTGTGTTTTACATAAAAAAGCCAGGAATATCCTGGCTTTTTTATGGGTGGTGATAATTCCTAATCGTTATTCATTAGCTTGTTGATTACGGTTGAGGCGCTGAGTGATTTTGCGCTGAGCTTTTTTGGCCGTTACGCTGTCGGGAAATTCTTCAATGATCTTTCTGAAGAAGGCAATGGACTTTTGCAAATTAGCCTCTTTGTTATGAGGGCTCATGTAGATGAGGCCTAATTGGTACAAAGACTTGGCCCGAATGCTCTCTGTGGACCCCGGGTTGTCATAAACAATGCCATAAAGGCTGTTTGCGTCTTCCATGCGATCTTCAATGATGGCTCTTTGGCTAATGGGGGTGAGGTCTTGATCAAAGGTTAATATGGGTTTGTTCATTAACTCTGTTGTGTCGTACTGGGCCAGTATTTTTTTAGGGCTGAGGCGAACAGTTTCTTTTTTGCGTTCTTGTAGTATTTCTAAGCGATCAAATATTCGGTCTTGTAATATGCTGTAAGGAAATTCAATAAGGTGGCGTTGAAAATACAGCTTCGCCTTTTCATCATCCCTTTCATTGTTTAGACGACTCATGTAGATCAGTGCAATTTGATACATGCCGACACTTTTAATGTCCTGACTGAAATTCTCTTTTCCATAGCCTAATAGGTAGGTGTTAATGGCTTCCTCACTGGTATTTTCAGAAATGTGTTTGAGGGAATAGGACAGTAAATCGGGCTCTTCTGCCAGTGCCGCGGCCGCCCTTAAGCGTATTTCTTTTTTATGGAGTAAGAGTTTATGGTTGCCTGCTTCCACCATTAAGACTGGCGTCATGGGGGAGCAGCCAAGTAAATAGGTAAAAGCAAAAATTAGTACGAGTGTCTTTATTAGATAGGACATAGCGATAGTCTCAAGCTTATTATTTTGCGAAGTTTACTGGTGATGGCAATTGCTGCAAGTACTCACATCAATTAAGCCCTATATTGGCGTAATCAGTCCTGAGCTTTGCTTATTGGAAAAAATTCCAAGTTAAATATTGTGAGTGCTGCTTGGGGCTAATGTAATCTTTATAGCGCATGTCCCGTAAAATTCTTTTGTACTTTTTCAAATGACGTTTTGATAAGTGTTGGTTTTGGTAAATAGTGTAGTGATATTTGCGTGGGCTGGGCATTAACAGCGCTAAAAAAGCTCCTTGAGCTGCATTTAGCTTATTGGTTGGTATGTTGAAATAATAGTCAGCTGCATCGGCTAAACCATAAATGTCGGGGCCAAACTCAACAACATTTAAATATAATTCAAGTATTTGATTTTTATTTAAGGCTTTTTCTAATCGGCGTGTGGTGATGATTTCCTGAAGTTTTCGATAAAGCGTTTTATTTTGAGTGAGATAAATGTTCTTTACAGTTTGTTGGCTAATGGTGCTCGCGCCAAGGCTCCATTCTCTGCGCTTAATGTTTTCTCCTAGTGCATTAATTAAAGCATCGTAATCAATTCCTTGGTGACTAAAAAATTGACCATCTTCGCTCATAATAATGGCATACAGAAGCTCGCGGCTAATGTTATCAATGGTTACCCATTGATGTTTTTTTTGAGCGGTTTTTAAGCGTAAATTGACTGACTTTTGAGCGTCTTCTTGAACGTATTTAAAATCGCCCTGTGCAAAATGAGGTAATTCCTCAAGCATGGTAAAGGCGGCAATACCAAGAATAAGCGTGAGGCCCCATACCAATGCGCCTGTCACCATGAGTAGCGCTTTAAGTAGCCGATAAGGGCTCAATATAAATTTAATTAGACGGTTTCGTAAACGCTTCCACGGATTCACTTCTAAATCGTTTAGAACTTCATCCTTTATATGGAACATAAAGTTTCTCGTAGTTTGATTTTATATTGGGTTAAGCTAACTGAAAAAGCCCCGTCTAACCAGTGAAGTGGTTAACGGGCAGCTAATTTAATGAAGGCTTAAACGTTTAGGAGTGTCTGCCAGATAGGTGTGCCATGGCAGCCAAAGCGTCGGGGTCTTTGGCCTTAATTTTATTGGCAATATTATTTTGAAAAAAGTAATGAAAGTCCTTGCGGTGAAAAACGCTATATAAACACTCATCTCCTGGAAGTACTGGTGTATTAAGTACTTGATCTGCTTCTACTGCCATGGCCATTAAAGAGCCGTCAGCGTATAAGCGCCAGCTGTGAATTTCTTGAATATGAAAATGGTCAAAGTGATCCATAGTGAAAACCGCGTGACTGCCAATAATGTCAGGTATTTCTTGTATGGCCAGCTGTGAATTGGCTTCTATTGGATAATATTTTGCACTGGCTGTGAGGTAATCGGCCTTGTATTGAGGGGCATCGAATAATATTTGCCCTGTATGTGGGTCCAGAAAGCCTTCCCAGTGACCATTAAGTGGGTCATCTAGGCTTCTACAGGCGGCTAACTGGTTTATCCATGGCACCATGCCGTCAATATGCCCGTCGCTCCAAATGGCCCAGCAAAGCACCTTTAAGCTGAATATTTGATCAGACGTGTCATTGGTGTATAGCATTTCAAGGCCGTCTAATTCGGGTATTAGGCGGCGAATAACGGGTTTGGTATTAAGTTTGTGTTGCCTAAAATCAATAACATCGGCTTCTTTGGCCATATAAACTCCAAGGCTATATTGCGACTGCTTCCTGCACATAGCTTCAGTATAGGCATACAAATAGCATGGAGCTATGAACCGATTTGAATAAGGATAAATCCTGTCAGTTCATTAAGAGTTAAATAGCAGGGAGTAACATGGACCTTCGGCTGACGATTTTTAGGCGCATTAGCAATAGCGCAGCATTGATACTTAGGCCTATGATCAGCCCTATCCAGAATCCTTGTGCGCCAAGTGGTGCAGCTTGGCTTAAGCCAAGGTAATACCCCATGGGTAATCCAATGAGCCAGAAAGAAATAAGGGTGATAACCAAGGTAAACATGGTGTCTTTATAACCTCGCAACGCGCCAGCGGCCCCCACTTGTAGGCCGTCACTGATTTGAAACATGGCAGCAAGCAGCAGTAATTGGCTAGCTAGGCTAATAACAGGCATTTCTTCGGTATAAAGACCCACGATCGCTTGCCCTAAGAACACCAATATAGCGCCGTTAAACAGGGCAAATAATAGATTTATTTTAAGCCCGCTAATCCAGCTGGATTTTGCCGTGCCGGTTTGGCCTTTGCCTAACTCCTGACCCACGCGAACCGTAATAGCCAGCGAAAGACTTAAGGGGATCATAAATAATAAAGAGGTAATGTTTAAGGTGATCTGGTGGGCTGCCACCACCTGTGGACCAAGTCGAGCGATCAACAATGCTATGACACAAAATAGGCTCACTTCAACAAAAATGGCCAGACCGATGGGAAGGCCTATGGCCAGTATGTTTGCCATGGCCTTAGAATTGGGCGCACCCCAAGACTGCAAAGGTTTCACTTTTCCATGGTGCTTACTGAGTAAGGTATAAAAACCAAGCGCGAAAGCCAGGAGATAAAAAATAATACAACTTGCCAATCCGCATCCGGGTCCACCCAGTGCTTCGATTGGTCCGTAGCCGAATACAAATATGAGATTTAGGGGGATATTCAATAGTAGGCCCGCAAAAGCAATGGCAGTGACAGGCGCGGTTAAGTTGACCGCTTCATTGTAGGAGCGCAAGGCCTGGTGAACCGCTACGGCAGGTAGCCCATAGGCAATATAGTTAAGGTATTCTTGAGTCATAACCTGTATGTCAGGAGAGACACCCATAATTAACATTAAGGGGCTTGTGACATACAGGAGTAATATCATGGCTAAAATGCCGATAAATGCAGAGAGGTAAATGCCTTGCTGTAGGGTTTGGGCTGAGGACGCTTTATCTTTGGCGCCTTTAGCGTGAGCAATTAAGGGTAATAACCCCACCATAATACCCGCCACGAGCATCACAAGAGGCAGCCAAATACTGCTGCCTACCGCAATCGCCGCTAAGTCCAGCGTACCGGCCATTCCTGCTATTAAAGTGTCTACGACTCCCATGCCTGTTTGGGCAAGCTGAGTGCCCATAATAGGCAGAGCCAGTGCAAAAAGGGGTTTGGCTTGTTTAACAAAAGAGTGAGGCATGTATACCAATGATCGTGTGACAAACAGCGTCAGTATCGCGTTTTTAGCTGGCTTTGCAAGAAACCCCTGTTGATTTTTGACGTATTGGTCAAATCTTTTCACCCTGTGAAAAAAGCCCTTAGAAAACACAACCGAAATTGTTGGGTCGTGAAGTTTAACCACAGGCAAAGGCATTCACTGGTAGCAAGGCGCTATAACTGGTATAAAGCAGGCCAGCTCAGTTGTTGCAAGGCCAGTATGCACCACCATTCACAAGTCATTGATGTATTTAACCAGTGTTTTAAAGATGACTTGAAAACCGAATTAGTAAGAGGGGGACAAGAGCCCGTATACATTCCTCGAAGCCAATATTACCCATGGAATAGAGTCATTTTTGCCCATGGGTACTACGCCAGCGCATTGCACGAAATAAGTCATTGGTGCATTGCAGGCGAAAAGAGACGTCGGTTGGTGGACTTTGGCTACTGGTATAACCCAGATGGTCGAACACCAGAGCAGCAGAGTGAATTTGCCAAGGTAGAAATAAAGCCTCAGGCACTTGAGTGGATTTTAAGCCGGTCCGCATGTTTTAAGTTCAGGGTCAGCCTGGATAACCTACACGGTGATGTAAGCGAGCAATCGACCTCCACCGTTCAATTTAAAAATGATATATACGCACAAGTTCAGCAATACATATTGCATGGTTTGCCTAAAAGGGCGAAATTATTGAGCGATACCCTAATTGAAAAGTATCGCCGCCATGAACCTTTGAGCTTGAGTGAATTTAAACGGGAAGAATTATAAATGCCAATTGGATTGTTTAAGCGCTTGTTTCCATCTAAGGAAAAAGTCGAGGCACCAACATCTAATAAAAAAGCCGCTAAGCCAAAGCCTGCGGAAAATAAAAAGCCTAAAAGCAAAGCCTCTACAGCCCCTAAGGCGGTAACCAAAGCACCACAACCTAAGTGGGACCCTGCTCAATTTACAGTGGCAGCGGTTGAAGGTAAAACCCGTTTTCATGATTTTAAGTTAGATGAGCGCATCATGCGGGGCATTTACGATTTAGGGTTTGAGTATGCTAGCCCTATTCAATCTGAATCCTTACCGATCACACTTGCCGGTCACGATATTATTGGTAAAGCCCAAACCGGCACAGGTAAAACAGCGGCCTTTCTTATCACTGTGATGCAAAAGCTGTTGACCTCTACGCCTCAAGAACGCTTTGCCAGTGAGCCTCGGGCATTAGTGGTGGCACCCACCCGAGAGCTTGCCTTGCAGATCGCACAAGATGCCAGGGAATTGGGCAAGCACACAGACTTGCACGTTATGACGGTTCTAGGGGGCATGGATTATGACAAACAGCGAACTGAACTTAGCAATAAAGTGGTGGATATCGTGGTTGCCACACCTGGGCGATTACTGGATTTTTTGAATCAAAAAATTGTATTTTTAGATCAAGTAGAAATGTTGGTAATAGATGAAGCAGACCGCATGTTAGACATGGGTTTTATTCCTGATTTAAAACGCATTATCCGTGCAACCCCTGAAAAAAATCTACGTCAAACTCAGTTGTTTAGTGCTACTTATCCTTATGATGTCATTGAGTTAAGTGAGAGCTGGACTTACAAACCTCATCAAGTGGAAATAGAGCCAGAATCTGTGGCCACAGAGCGAGTGGATCAAAAATTCTATATTATTCAGGAAACTGAAAAAGACAAAACCCTTGCGCGCATCTTAAAATCACCTGAAATGGGTCGAGCGATTATTTTTGCTAACCGCCGCGATACTACCCGTGATTTAGCCCAACGCTTAAACCGCATGGGTCTAAATGCCATGTTATTAAGTGGTGAGGTGGCTCAGAATAAACGTATGGCCACGTTGGAGCGCTTTAAGAAACAAGAGAAAGCCATCTTGGTGGCCACTGATGTGGCGGGGCGAGGCATTCACGTCGATGGCATCAGTCATGTGTTTAATTATAATTTGCCAGATGATCCAGAGGATTATGTTCATCGCATTGGTCGAACTGGCCGAGCAGGGGCCAACGGCATCGCCATTACCTTTGTTGATGAATTTGAAGCCTACGGCCTAATGGACTTAGAGTCTTACTTAGGCAATAAAATTGTAACTGAAGTGGCGCCAGAGGAATAACAATATGCCGGCAAGGATGCTGTTGTTGTGCTTAATATTATTAAGCTATGGTCAATCACATGCCATGAACGCTAAGAAGGCTCACCAATTAATTCGTGAGCAAAAGCCTGAATTACTTGGGGATGGCAGTCAGCTGGTAAGCCTGTATTACTTTGGTCAAAACCAAGAGACTTCAGTTGTGGGGCTTGAGCGGGTGGGAGAGGATTATTTGCCTATTCGCTGGCTGCTGGTGTTTAACAAAGATACGTTACTAGGGTGGTATTTTCCTAGTGATGAATTTCCAGCCAGTTTTAAGGATGGACATTTAAAGTTCCCACAGGGAACTCAAATTGAAGATGTGTACTTATGGCCATTACCTCCTAGCAAAATAACCGTTGAAAATGCTGATATTCCATTTTATAAGCCCACCTCACCTGTTCAGTGAATGATGATGAAAAAAGTACATTTAGTTGATGTGTGCGCTGTGTTTTTTCGTTTTTATTTTTCACCTGCCCCTGACTATTTAAATGATGAAGGCCGAGATGTTTCTTCGCTTATGTCCATGATTCGATGGCTCAGTAAAAAAGAGTTTTTTACAGACGAATTAGTGGTGATGGCTTTCGATGAAAGTCTGGGAAGTGGCTTTAGACATGCAATAGATGAAAACTATAAAACTAATCGTGCGCTGCCCACCGATGATATTATCTACCAATTGACACTTTTAAAGTCCATCGCGCAGTTCATGGGGTTTGTGGTGTTGGCCAGTGATGAGTTTGAGGCAGATGATCTGATTGCCAGTGCTGCAAATCAGTTGGCTGGAGACTCCTGTATTATTTACAGCCGAGATAAAGACTTAAAGCAGCTGCTGACAAACAATGTGAATTTATTGGATTTCACTAATAATACTTGCTGGACACCTGAATTATTGTTGTCTCAGATGCATCTGGAGCCTTCTCAAATACCCTTGTACCTCGCTTTGGTGGGAGATGCCAGTGACAATATCCAGGGTGTTAAAGGGGTCGGTGACAAGACGGCACGTCTTTTATTGCAAGGTGGTCGGCACTGGCCTGATCTATTTAATGACATTAAGTCGGGTGAGCATTTAGGGGTGAGAGGTGAGGCTCGTATAAAAGAAAATATATTGGTAAGTGTTTCATTAATAGAAAAAAACCTAAGCCTAACTCGTCTTAGGCTGGACGCGCCCATCTCTTTGCAAAGAGAGACTTTAACCGATGATAATTGGCAAGTTTTAAATGCCTTGTTAAAACAACTTAATTTACAAGCGCCCCTTAAAAAATCCTTGGGGCTAATATCAGGATACGTTTTATGAAGATTGTGGCAGACGAAAACATCCCCTTATTGGATGAATTCTTTAGTGATATTTGCCAGTCTAATTTGATCACGTTGGCAGGGCGAGACATGTGCCAAGCTGATTTAGTGGATGCGGATATTTTATTGGTGCGCTCCATTACTCAAGTGAATGAGGCGTTATTAAAAGGCACAAACATAAAATTTGTGGGCACGTGCACCATTGGCACAGATCATCTGGACATGGATTATTTACAGGCCAAAAACATTCGCTTCTCTAATGCGCCAGGTTGTAATGCTCAGGCGGTGGTGGAATACGTATTGAGTAGCCTTATCACATTAGGTGAGCGCAAACAGGTCAATTGGCGAGCGTTGTCTGTGGGTGTGGTGGGGGCTGGTAATGTGGGCGGGCTTCTATATAAGACTCTTAAGGCATTACAGGTAAATGTACATGCATATGATCCTAACGTGGCTAAGTTTGCCTCTGAAGATCATTCGACAACTGTTTGGCAGCAGGATGTGGTGAGCCTTCATACTCCAATCACCCAAGAAGGTGATAATAAGACCCTCCACTTGGTTAATACTGACCGTTTGAATTCAATGAAAGAAAATGCCTGTATCATCAATAGCTGTCGAGGGGCGGTGGTTGATAATGCTGCCCTGTCTAAGCATTTGGAAAGCCACCCTGAATTTATGGCTGTGATGGATGTTTGGGAGGACGAGCCTGCCCCTAATGATTACCTAATAAAGCAATGTCTATTAGCGACACCTCACATTGCAGGATATAGCCTAGATGGTAAATACCTCGGGACGGCCATGATTTACGAGGCGGTATGTGAGTTCTTAGCTCTGCCTATTAGGATGAAATTACCTCAGTTGGTCCCTCAGGGAAGTCTGCGGAAAATCAGTACCGGCCATGAAGCAAAAATGCCTTTTATATTAAATAAAGTGATTCGAAGTGGGTATGACGTACGGGATGATCATTTTCGTATGCTGAGTTTACTGGGTTTAGATGATCATAAAAAAGCCCAAGCTTTTGATGTGTTGCGTAAGCAATATCCGCTTAGAAGGGACTTAAATACACTTACTTTAAGCGCTAAAAGACTTTCTCAGCCCGATTGGTTAAGTGCTGTGGGTGTGAAAATAAAGCCTTAATTGAGGCAGTCACCACGGTGCTGCCTGTGGGGAGTAAACTAATTTACTGTTGGGTGGTATTGATGAGGTTCTTTAGGGACTCCTGAATCATCTTTTCAGTAATGGGGATTTCTTTGCCTTTGTCATCAACAAGGGCTGCCCCGTGTAAATGTTGTTGTTTTTGTTTGGTTTGTGGGGAGGTTGAATTACTTTGCATTATCAACACCTTCTTGTCAGTCCAATTTCAGTATAGGTAAGGCGTGGCTCTGTCGCTATTAAATATGACAAATAATTTAGTTTTAAATCAACTTGCTCAATATTTGCCCAGCAGTGAGGCAAAAAGAATTTTCCATGGTCGCGGCGGGCTTTTTGAGGGGTGGGAGCAGGTTAATATTGAAGTTTACCCGCCTGTTGTTTGGGTCATCATTTACCAGAAAATAGATGAGTCAAAGCTATACGATTTATTAGAGCAGGTATCTGAGCAAGCCGATCAGTGGGGAATTGAGAATATATACCTACAGCGCCGTTTTATGTCAGGTAACCCTGTTGAGGTATTCTTTGGGGACGAGAGCATGCTTGAAGTGGACTTTCAGGTAGTTGAGCAGGGTTTAAAGTATTGGGTGAACCTTGGTAAGAATCAAAACAGCGGTTTATTTTTAGACATGTGCGAAGGGCGCCGTTGGGTACGCGAAATCAGTGGTAATAAATCGGTACTTAACTTGTTTTCTTACACGTGCAGCCTAGGAATCAACGCAGCAGCAGGCGGTGCCCAGTCTGTGGTGAATGTTGACATGGCTAAGGCGGCCATAAAAAGAGGGCAACAAAATTTATCGATCAATGAACTGGGCTCAAGTCGGGTTTCATTTATTGCGCAAGATATTTTTAAAATGGTCAAAAAAATCAACCAAAAAGGCCCTTATGATTTGTTGATAGCAGACCCGCCTAGTTTCCAGTCTAAAGCGTTTGATGTTAGACGCGACTACATGAAACTGCTTGAGAAATTTAAAGGGGCCTTGGCCAAAGATGCGCTGCTGATGTTGTGCTTAAACAGTCCGGCTTTAGGGGAAGCCTTTCTTAAAGAACTGGTGGCTGAGGTATTGCCTGAAGCAAAACTTGTCGAGCGTCTTAGTAATCCAGAAGTGCTGGCTGATAGTAGTGAAGATGCGTCCTTAAAAGTGCTGATTTTTAAAATGGAATCTAACGAATAGGTTCTATTTCTCTCAATTGCCACGCTTATAAAGTGTGGCAATGCCTATGCAAGGATGTGAGTTTCAATGAGCTCCCGAATGTGAATGCTAGATTGCTCTTTAATTGCACTGTGTAATTGATGGGCCAGCGTGCTGCGTTGCTTTTCTACTGAACTTGGGGTTTCTTTGGCCTGTTGTGGGAGGTTGGGTCTGATAAGTTTGCTAAACCCTTTTTGAGTGAGCGTGCAATCTTCGGCGCTTTCTTGGTGGGTAACGCCCGTGTACCGAATGTAGCCTTCATCCATTAGCCACATAATCGCACCTATGCAAGATAGATAGCGTTTACTGTGCAGGCCAAATTCATCAACTTCATCAGGCCCGCAAACATCTTCAATATAAAGAGATACTTTGCGCGGAAATTGCTGATACAAACTTAGTAACGTTATGGCAATGTCTTTATAAAAATCGTCAATATTAATGTCTTGCATAGTCTACTGCTTGTAGTACTCAAAAAAATGCGCCATTTTACCAATGGCCTCTTGAAGGTCGTCACAGCGAGGTAAAAACACCAAACGGAAGTGATCAGGCTCGGGCCAATTGAAGGCTCGGCCATGCACCAGTAGAATTTTTTGCTGCTCTAGTAAATCCAGTACCATCTGCTCATCATTTTTAATGTTAAATCGTTCAGGGTCCATTTTAACAAAACTATATAAAGCTCCCTGAGCTTTGGTACAGCTAAGACCGGGTATATCATTGATAAGCTGGTGACTAAGATTGCGTTGTTCGTATATGCGGCCACCAGGCTGCACGAGGTCATTAATGCTCTGGTAGCCTCCCAGAGCCGTTTGAATAGCGTATTGAGACGGTACGTTGGCACATAATCTCATGCTGGCTAGCATATCTAACCCTTCAAGATAGTCTTTAGCTTTGTGCTTGGCGCCACTGATGACTAACCAACCGCTTCGAAAACCCGCTAAACGATATGATTTAGATAGGCCATTGAAGCTAATGATGACCAAATCTTCAGCCAAAGAGGCCGTGGCAATATGCTCTTCTTCGTCAAAGATGATTTTGTCGTATATCTCGTCAGAAAATACCACTAAATCATTTTGGCGGGCTATCTCGAGTAGCTCTAGCAGCACTTCTTTTGGGTATAGGGCGCCGGTTGGGTTGTTTGGATTAATGAGTACCAGCGCTTTGGTATCGGGAGTGATTTTCTTTTTAATGTCATCAATATCCGGGTACCAATTAGCTTGTTCATCGCACATATAGTGAATGGGTGTGCCGCCAGCTAAGCTTGCGGCCCCTGTCCATAATGGGTAATCGGGAGCGGGTATGAGTATTTCATCACCATTGTTGATTAACCCTTGTAACGCCATGACAATTAATTCGCTGACGCCGTTACCCAGATAAATGTCTTCTATTTCAACGCCTTTAATGCCTTTTTTTTGGCAATACTGCATGACAGCTTTTCGGCCGCTGTAGATGCCTTTGCTATCGCTATACCCTTGGGAGTTGGGAAGCTGGTGGATGACATCTTGTAATATCTCATCTGGGGCGTTCAGCTCGAATGGCGCGGGGTTGCCAATATTAAGCTTGAGGATTCGGTGGCCTTCATCTTCCATTTTTTTGGCTTGGGTAAGCACTGGGCCCCGTATGTCGTAAAAAACATTGGCCAGCTTATTGGATTTATGAATTTCGTGCATGAATCAACCTTGTGCTGCAAATAGTGTCTGTTGCGGCGGTGTAAATTTAACGTGGCGTAGATGATACCTAGCTTTTGCAAGCTCTCCAAATGATTAACGTGCTGGTACGTGGAATTTTAAGTGCTGGTGTTTGTCGGTGGGCCTGCTGCTTGTCGAGGGTGTTGAGCTTTGATTTACAGCATTGATTGCGCTAAATTGAGTTGCAAAAAATATAACAACTAACTTAGAGGTGCGTATGTCGGTTTATGATTTCTCTGCAATAGATATTAAAGGTAATGAAAAGGCGCTTGGTGATTATAAAGGCAAGGTCATGCTTATTGTCAATACTGCCAGTAAATGTGGTTTTACACCGCAATACGAAGGGTTAGAGACGATTTATAAGGAGCTAAATGAGCAAGGGTTAGAAATCCTAGGGTTTCCTTGTAATCAATTTGGTCAGCAAGAGAAGGGCAGTGAATCTGAGATAGCTGGGTTTTGTATGAAAAACTACGGAGTGAGCTTTCCCATGTTTTCTAAGGTAGAAGTAAACGGTGAAGGTGCGCACCCTCTTTACACATACCTTAAAAAGCAATCCCCTGGTATTTTGGGCAGCAAAGGCATTAAATGGAATTTTACTAAGTTTTTAGTGGGAAAAAATGGCGAGGTGCTAAAGCGTTTTGCACCCACTGCCAAACCAAAAGACATTGCAACGGAAATAAAAACACTTTTATAAGGTGTTAAGTGGTTATGTTTAGCCACCTAAGTTTGACGAAGCGTACCTTACAGGTTATTTTGCGCGGTTCCCAAGAATAATATAATAGTAGGTATGGTCATGGCGAGTAAAACGGATGAGCTTTTAAAACTGGATAACCAGCTGTGTTTTCAGTTATATAATGCTTCTCGAGCCATGACTAAATTGTATCAGCCGTTACTAAAACCCCTTGATTTAACATACCCCCAATACTTGGTGATGCTGGTTTTATGGGAAGAGTCCATTGGCCATAAATTTACGGTGACGACACTTGGGACTAAATTACACCTAGACAGCGGGACTCTCACCCCCTTATTAAAGCGTTTGGAAGGCAAGCGATTTATTCAGCGCCAACGAAGTAATGTAGATGAGCGTCAAGTATGGGTGCGCCTAACAGCACTGGGTGAATCGTTGAAGCAGCAGGCTAAACGGGTACCTGAAAAACTTCTGTGTGGCACCAATGCTTCAGCAGAGGAAGTGAGTGAAGTACGAGAGGTTATAAAAGGGTTTTTACATTTTTTAGAAGGATAGTGATGAGCCTAACAGCAGGCACGTTAATCATATATGTTCTTTTTGGTATCCCTGTCTTCATCTTCTTGAAGTTTGTCCAACCCTTTAGCCAATTTATCTTCTGTTGATTTGTTGGCTTGTTTGCGCTGGCTTATGATCTTCTTTTCGGTTTGCGCTATGAGCTTTTCAAGTTCGCTGTGTTGAGCTTTTAAAAATTGTTTAATAGGGCTTTTAAGGGTAACCCCTAAGGCGACCCTTAATTTACCAAGGGCAGGGCGAAATTTGTTTGCCTTCAGGTATGTTCTTGCCAAGCTGTAATTCAAATCTAGTGCAATTCGATGCATCATTACTTTTAAATTTTTCACCACCCTTGAGCCATGAGAGCGGGGCACTAAACCCGTTTTAACGGTAGATAGGATTTGGTCGTGTAAATACTTAATGAGTAATCGGATTTCGTGGGCTGTGTCGGCGCTGTCAATTTGAGTCCATTTAGCAAGGCGTGCGATGCTGTCGTCTTTTGCTTTAAGGGTTTTATCCAGTTGTTCCTGTAAATCAGAGTGCAGGCTTTTTAAACTCTCGCTAGGGCTGCCAGCTTCCTGTACTTGATCTACCAGCTGCATTAGACGCTTAATTATGAAGAGCTTGGTCGGCACGTCTAGATACACCTCTGGTATAACTGCTAACGCACTTTGCATGCGGCGTAAATCATCATGCAGATCCACCAGCAAACGCGCACGCAATATTCGGCGTTTTTCCAGTTGGCTTTTTATGACGATGCTGCCCACTAACGTGATGATGATTAGTGCGCCAAGTACTATTAGGGTGTCCATAATGGCTAAAATGTCCTCGGTTAACCTTAAGTGTAGTCTTTTATTTTAAAATCTTTTTTATAAAAAACTTGACGTAATTCAATGAGATACATAGAATGCGCGCCATCTTGAGACAGACTGATGTCACAAGCCTAAGTGTCCCGTTCGTCTAGAGGCCTAGGACACCGCCCTTTCACGGCGGTAACAGGGGTT
>OJDR01000204.1_pt1 | contig 16162 bp, 11 predicted proteins | sample 1593081 | NCBI WGS metagenome assembly OJDR01 (sample SAMN05416873, study PRJEB24817) | seawater metagenome | isolation source: Sea water | place: Canada:Atlantic | collected 2013-11
CAGCTGACCCTGATTCCTACCTTATTAGATGATGCACTTCGGAGTTGAATCCAAGTGATTAATAGTGCTTATGGTATATTAGAAACTTTAGGCTCTCCTAGCCACCACATTTCCATATCCTGAGAGATTACCTTGAAGTTAAGTTCTCGATTACAAACAATAGATGACATGGTCGAAAGACTTTATGGTCATATTTGGGATTGCTGCTGCGACCATGGTTTCTTGGGGCAGCAGCTCTTACGTCGACAAGCTGGTATCACGATTCATTTTGTCGATATTGTTGAGCATCTAATGGTGGCCCTTGAGACAGATTTGAATGCTTTGGGAATCGAACGACTTTGGAAGGTGCACTGTTTAGATATTAGCCACCTTCCGTTATTGCATGAAGAAAAATCATTTACTAATTGTCCATCTGAAATGTCCAAAACTAACAGCTCGGATGATCACCTTATTATTATTGCAGGTGTAGGAGGAGAGCGTTTAATTGAATTAATGGAAGGAATAATAAAGCGACACCCAAACAAGCGCTTAGAGTTTTTGTTGTGTCCTGTGCATCATAACTTTAAAGTGCGGGAATTTCTTAACGACCAAAATTTTGGTTTACAAAAAGAAGTGTTAGTAAAAGAAAATAAACGATTTTATGAAGTATTACATGTCTCAACCCAAGCAGGACAGGAGGTGTCGTTAGTGGGGGATGAAATGTGGGACTTACAAGATAATGATCATCAGTTGTATTTAAAGCGTACCATTGATCACTATAGGCATAAACTGAACGACTCATCCATGAATGCCATGCGAATTGTAAGCGCTTATGAAATGGTGGGGGCTTAATGAATTAGTGAACGTGTTATAAGCTTGTTTTTAATAATTCGGTTAGTTCATCAGCGCTGATGGGTTTTGAAAATAAATACCCTTGGCCATAGTCACATTCACATTCTTGTAAAAATTTCATTTGTTGCTTTGTTTCTATGCCCTCAGCAATGACTTTCTTATTGAGTTTATGGGCCATGCTGATAATTGTTTCACATAACACTAAATCGTATGCATCATGTTCAATGTTTTTAACAAACGATTGATCAATTTTTATGAAATCAATGGCAAATTTCTTCAAGTAGCTTAATGCACTATAGCCGGTGCCAAAATCGTCTAGACTGATTTGCATGCCTGATTGATGAAAACTGTTAAGCTTATCTTTTACAACCGTTACACCATCTAATAATAAGCCTTCGGTAATTTCAACGGTAATACCATCTCCAGGTAAGTTGATGGTTTTTAAAAACTGCCCCCATTCTTGTTGGCTATTCCCATTATAAAACTGCACAGGACTTTTATTAATGCTTACCTGAAAGTTTTTATTGTAATATCTTCGCCATATTTTTGCCTGCATTGCAGCCTGTTTGAAAACCCAATCACCAATTTCAATAATTAGGCCTGTTTCCTCTGCCACGGGTATGAAATCAGCTGGGTTAATTAAGCCTTTTTCAGGGTGTAGCCATCGAATTAGCGCTTCGGCTTTATAAATTCTTTTATCATTAAGGTTAATAATAGGTTGGTATAAAACCTTAAATTGATTTTTTTCCAGAGCAATGCGCAAGTCAGCGCCAATTTTTCGTTGTTTATTAGCATCCTCTTGTAATTTTTGTGTAAAGAATGCGTAACGATTTCTGCCAGAACGCTTCGCGTCATACATGGCTTGGTCGGCATATTTATACAAGTCTTCAACCACGCCACTGTCTAGTGGAAATTGAGTTATACCAATACTGGCGCTGATATAAGCACTTTCGTTATTCAATATAAATGGTTCAGCTAGATTTATAATAATGTCATGACAAACTCGTTTGATAATAGTGATGTTTTCCATACCGGTTAAAATCACCGTGAATTCATCGCCACCAAAGCGTGCTACGATATCTGAATTACGAACGCAATGCTTAATACGCGCAGCCGCTTGAATGAGTAATTCATCCCCTGTTTTATGGCCAAGGGTGTCGTTAATTTGTTTGAAATGATCAAGATCAATAAAAAGCAGAGCAAATGCTTGATCACTTTTTACAGCCTGATGTAGATATTGTGTAAAGCTATGACGGTTAAGTAATTGCGTAAGGTTGTCGTAGTGGGCTTGTTTCCATATTAGCTCTTGAGTTTGCTTTTGATCTGTAATGTCGGTAAATAGTGCGATAAAACGTACAGTGTTGTCATTATCGTCTTTAACCGCATTAATCATGATGGACTCGGCAAAGTCCTCGCCATTTTTTCGTTTACTCCATATTTCCCCAGACCAATAGCCAACACTGTTTAGTGACCTTCGAATGCTAGTGACCAGTTTTTTTTCATTCTTTCGGCTATTTAAAAATCGATAATGCTTGTTTACTACAGCGTCTTGCTCGTAACCGGTTAATAAACAGAAAGCGGGATTAACGGCTTCAATAAAGCCTTTTTGGTTGGTGACAATGATTGCTTCACTGCTTTGTTCAAACACCATGTTAGCGAGATTTAAACGCTCTTGGGTATGCATTTGTTCGGTAATGTTGGTGTGACTTCCCGCCATACGGTAGGCACGACCTTTTCTATCTTTTAACGCCTTTCCGACGGCTTGGTACCAATGGTATTCGCCATTTTTGTGGCGCATGCGGTATTGCACACGATACGGGATTAGATCCGATCCAAAATGCAGTGCGACAGCATTTTTAACACCTGCTACATCTTCAGGGTGCATGTGACTATAAAATGCCTCACCATCATTTTTAAATTCGTTATCCCTGTAGCCCATTTCATGTTTTAGCTCGGGGGCGTAAAATACTTTATTATTTCTCAAATCCCAATCCCAAATTCCCACGCTGCTGCCGTTCACAGCCAGTGTAAAGCGCTCCTCGCTGTCTTTTAATGAACGTTCAATCTCTTTGAGTTTAGTGATGTCGTATAGGCTAACTGCATACCTATCTCCTTTACTGTCATGCAGTGCGGTAGGAGACATCAATACCGTTTTAACCTGCTTGTTCTTACAAACAATATTCACTTCTAATGTGGCAATTGAGCTATTGTTTTTTTCAACCTCTGCTATTTTTTCGTTCCATTTTGTGAGTATTTTTTCTCTATAGCGTTTATTGGGATAGGCCTTTGCATGCCAGTCATTTACGTTGGCAATATCTTCACGGGTGTAGCCAAAAGTATTGATAAACGCTGGGTTCAAATACACCACATCGTCATTAATGGCTCTCACTGCGTAAGGGATTCTAGATTGTTCTATAATGGCTCTTGCACGGCCTTCACTTTCTATTAGGTGTAGCTCTGTAATTTTATTTTGGCTGATATCCTGAATCACGCCCACATAGCCTGTTATTTGGCTTTGTTCATTTTTAATGGGGTTGGCGTCACACTGGATGTGGCGTATTTTTCCATTGGGAAGCTGTAATTTGAATTGAGCGCAAAAGACTTGTTTCCCCTGGATCGTTTCCTGCCACTGGGTTGTGATTTGCTCCTTGTCCTTTGAGTGTAAGCGTTGGCTCCAACCATTACCTTTGGCTTCATCGAAGCTTAGCTGAAAAATATCTTGCCAAGCTTTATTGCAATAGGTGCAAAGCCCTTTCTCACAGGTATGAAAAATGCCAGCCGGAGCACATTGCACAAGTTGGCGGTATTGGTCGTTAAACTCATTCATAACAATTAGGACTTACGAAAATATTTAATGGCCTATTTTTCCTCATTTTATAAGACTAGCGTAAAATAAGGTTGATCAGTAAAGACAGGCAAAGGTGGTCTAGGTTAATCGCGACATTAATTTCTGAACAGTAGATTTAAGTCTATAGAGAAGGGCTGACAGAGAAACGTCCATTAAGCATTGTCTATACAAGCTTAATGGACGCTTTGTAAATTAATTTTCTAAATGCTCTTGGATAGCGTCGACAGGCAAAGACTCTTCCTCTTGAGGCTCTGTAAATCCTAAGTCTTCTAAAATTGAAAATAATGAAGGCACAATAAATAACACTAAAAGGGTGGAGCTCATTAGGCCAAATACAATGCTGCACACCAGCGGAATAAGAACTTGTGCCTGTGGGCTGCTCTCAAATAAAAGCGGCATCATGCCGGCTAGAGTCGTAAAGGTGGTGATGAATATGGCTCGAAACCTATCTTTACTAGCCAGTGCCGCAGCATCGTGAATAGCATGACCTTCGGTTACGCGAAACTTAATAAACTCCACTAAGAGAATAGAGTTATTCACAACAATGCCAGAAAGAGAAACGAACCCCATCATGCTGGGCATGGTGATGGGCAGCCCCATAATAAAATGTCCTAGAATGACGCCAATGAGCGAAAGAGGAATAGCCGTCATGACAATAACGGGTTCAACGTAATTTCTAAACTGTATGCTTAATAGGAAGTAGATGCCCAATAGACTTAATATAAACCCTTGTACAATTGAGCCACCAGTTTGAGAACTATTTTTAACTTCGCCCTCAAAATTAAAATACACACCGGGAAACTGCTTTTGCAGGTCTGGTAAAACTTGTGCCCTAAAATGATTTAATACTTCTTGAGTATTCGCTAGCTGACTGTCGATATCCCCATAAATCGTAACGGTTTTTTGTTGATTAATACGGTGAATGCGCGACCAGCTGCGTTGCTCTTCTATATTGGCCACTACCTCTAGTGGAATTAACGACCCATTGGTTTCATTAATGACTTTAAAGCTGTCTAAATCATCTAGGCTGTCTCTAGACTCTAAGTCGTATTGCACAATGACATCATTAGATTGTTCGCCAAGGCGTACATTACTGACTTTGATGCCAGAGAGTGCCGCTCTAAATTGTTGTGAAATATGACTGGCATCTATGCCTAAGCTGTAAGCGCCGGGCTTCAGTGTTAGGCTGAACTCAGGTTTGCCTGGGCGCAAATCTGATTGAAGCGCGTAAACTCCAGAATATTTACCCAAAGAGTCTTTAATAGCAAGACTGGCTTGATTCACTTCGCTTAAGTCATCCCCTGATAGACGTATTTCAATGGCACGGCCACTAGGACCTATGGTGGGCTCTTTATACTGCACCTGAATGGCACTGGTCACCACACCCACTTCTTTTTCCCACAGATTCATAAGATCAATGAGACGAATATTACGATAAGCCGATGCTACTAAATCCACATTAATGGTGGCTAGGTGCGGGCCACTTTCATAGGCATCTGCATTGACACCGTACTGACTTTGAATATTTTTAATAAGTACTGTTTTTTCAAGGCCATTTTGAGTTAAGTTTTCATCCACTTTTAAGATGGCTTTCTCTAGCCGTTGTACAAGTTCTTGAGTGCGCTGAATAGGTGTGCCCTGAGGCATTAAAACGCGAGCTTGAACAATGTCCCCTTCAATGGATGGAAACGCCTGAAACTTAACCACCCCTGATGCCAATAAACTGATGCTTAATAAAAAAATGACGATGGCCAAACCAAAACTAGCGTAGCGATAGGTGACGGCTACTTTTGCTAATGCATAAACCCCTAAACGTAAGCGTTCAAATTTCAATTCAAATTTTTCTTTGAATTTGGCAATGGCGGTAAATCGTGAAGGGGCTTGCTTACTATTGGCTAAATGGTGCGGCAGAATTAAAAAGGCTTCAATTAAGCTGACACTGATGACAGAAATCAACACGATGGGCAATACTTTTAAAATTTGCCCCATGTCTCCTTCAATGAATATTAAGCTACCAAATACCAGCACGGTGGTTATGAAACTGGAAATAACTCCTCGTTTGACTTTTTCAACGCCTACCCAAACGGCCTCAATTACGGTGCCGCCAGTTTGTTGAACTTTCTTTAAGTGGGTGGCAATACTTTCAGAGAGCACAATAGCATCATCCATTAAGATACCCAGTGCGATCAGCATGGCCACCATGGAAATCATATTGATACTCATGCCTAATACTTGCATCACTAAAAAGCTGGCCATAAATGAAATGGGTAAACCCATGGCCACCCAGAAACTGTATTTCAAGCTAAAAAATAACCACATGGCTAAGAAAACAAGAATCAAACCTTGCACGCCGTTGGACATTAAGAGCTGTAAACGATCTTGAGCAATGCTCACCATGTCTTTAGTGAGGGTCAGCTGTATTCCTTTTGGAAGTTTAGGTTGGGTTTCTTCAATAAAAGCCTGAACGGCCTCTTTTATTTTAATGCCATCATCTTGGGTGTTTTTATTAATGGTTAGTAAAGCGGAAGGTCGGCCGTTAAACCAAATCTGTTCGTCCTGATTTTCAAAATCGGTTTGAATATCGGCTATTTCAGCCAGCGTTAATTCGCTGCCACTATCATTTTGAATAATAATTAACTCCCCTAGCTGTTCTGGGGTGCGACGCAAATCACTGACACGAATGGCGTAATTTTTATCAAAGGTCTCAATGTCACCAGCAGGGCTATCGGTGTTTTGTCTGGAAATGATATTGGCTATTTGGCTGATACTAATATTGTGCATTTGCAAACGCTCAGCACTCACATTTATATTAATCACCGCCTGTGAGAAGCCTTTAATGGTCACTAAGTTTATAACTGGGTTAAGCAGTAACTTGTCTTTTAGGCTTTGTGCAAAGCGTTTGAGGTGATCGTTGCTCATTTCTCCCGAGAGAGCAATGGAGACCACTTCAGAAGTCAGCCCCAGTTCTTTAATAATTGGGGTTTCGGAATCATCTGGGAAGTCTTGAATTTGGTCTACCTTGTCTTTTACGTCTTGCAGAAACTGGCTCATGTGGCCACTTTCTTTCATCTTAAGCGTCATACTGGCAATGTTGTTGCGCGCATCACAGCGTTTTTCAGAAAGGTAGCTAATACCATCGGTTCCGTCTTCTAAAGGCAGGCATATGCCTTCTTCTACATCGCTGGCACTGGCGCCTGGGTAAGCGATGCTAACCTGTACTTCAAACCGCTCAACATTGGGGAAAGTTTCGCGGTTAAGTTGTGGTAACGCAACGATGCCCATCAATAATAAAATGAACATGAATATATTGGCGGCAGTGGGGTGACCTATAAAATATCGAATCATATGTCACCTATGGCGTGGTAAGTGTGTTTTGGGCCATTACTGGCACGGGTAGTAGTAGCATGCCTGGTACAGCAGGAATAAGGTCACTCAGTATGATGGTATTAAGGCTAGGGGCTTGTTGTAGTATGGCATCGTCACCTTGTACAAAAGCCACTTGGGCTTGTTCTATTACTAGGCGGTTTTCACTGTCTTTAAGATATATATTGCCCTGATGAATGGCGCTGCGTGGAATTTTTATGGCTTCAAATTGATTACCGGTAATCTCAACTTTTAAATACATGCCTTTAAATATAGGTGGGCGAATGCCAATCACTTCTTGTTCTACGGCGTTATCGATTCCTACAATTAGTCCTATGCTGCGGGTTTTGCTGTCTATGCTGTCGTTTGAGCGTAATACTTTGGCCGTCCAAAATGCCGTTTCAGGGCCATCTATCCAGAATACTTTTGCTTTAAGGCCCAGCTTCTTTTGTAGGCTAGAGCTGTCGTTACTAGATTTTTTCCCCATGGCATAACTGAGAAGCGGTAACATTTTTTTGGCAGGAATTTGGGTAAGGATTTCCATATTATTTTTACCCTGCGCCACAAATAGGGTGCTGCCTTTGCTAATGAAGCTGCCTCTTTCAACGTTCACGCTGCCAATGCGAGCATTAAAGGGTAGGAATACTTGTGTGCGTGCAAGGTTGCGCTCTTGCTCTTCAATTTGTGCTTGGGCTATTTTAATTTCAGAGCCAAGCAATTCCCTTTGCTTAGGGTATAAGGCCAATTTTAGCTTCATGTTTTCTAAATCGGTTTCTTGGTTAATTAAATTTCGTTGCTCAGTATCCACCGTTGAATTTGATATAGCCCCCTGTTTGGACAGTGCCTTTTTACGTTCAAATTCAGCCTTGGCTAACTCGTATTTTTGTTGGCTTAATTGTAATTGCTGTTCGGCATTGCGCTCTTCTAAATCCAGTTCCGCCACACGAGTACTTTGACTGGTTAAATCTGCTTTGGTTTTAGATAGGGTGAGTTCAATGTCGCGAGTTTCAAACATCACGACTTTAGTGCCTGCTGTTAAGTTGGCGCCTTGCTTTAACTTTGGGTGAATCCAGGAAATTTCAGCGCTTACTTCTGCTGGTACATTTAAATTAGAGCTGGGTTTTGCGGTGCCATAACCGATGGCATAAGGAGTGATAGCGGAGGCTTGTAGGGTTTGCACTTCAACAGGTGTGGCGTATTCAGCCACCGTGCCTGCGGTGGGTGCAGACTTTCCACTTTTTATAATCATGAGTGCTAATACACCCAATATAATCAGTGCAGGCAATATTATGGGTTTTTTAAGCCAAACTTTCATGGTGCTGCCTTATTCTATTTATTTAATGGATTAAGCTTAGTTTAATTGTATTTAAAATGGCTGTCCTAAGTTAACTTTTATATCTGGTTAAACTTAGAGTTGCTTATATGGGTTAATGATTATTGCTCATACGCGAGTGCCATAATTGTTTGCTAAACTGTATAGATGTTCGGTAACAACCCTGATTTATGGTATCCCCTCCTAATAAAGAGTAAGAGCAGTAGATGTTAATAAAGCAAAGGCTATCTTATTGGCTAGAGGCCGTGCAACATGGTTTTGTGTTGACCTTGCCTGTCGTCATGTTAGGCGCGTTTGCTTTAACACTGTTGCAAATCCCTATTTACTTTAACCATGCTTTTGAAAATAGCTTACTGCTTCAGGTATCTAACTGGGTGCTGCAGGGTAGTTACGGCATAATGTCGATCACTTTATTGCTTAGTATTAGTTATCGTTTATCTGCTCGGTATCAAAAGAAATTTAATCTAGATTATGAGCCTATGATGGTCGCGTTATTATCATTGGCGACTTTTATGGCTTTAATGCATGTTGATTTTGATCAATATACATTAAAACATCTTGGTGTCAGCAGTGTAGCTAAAGCCATTTTATGCGCCATCATCTTTAATGAACTTTACACCTTTATATTTCGTCATCGCCCATTTAAGTTCCGTTTTTTGCAAAATGATGTTGATAACAATATGCATCAAGCGATCGCAGCCATTTACCCCGCCTTATTAGTGCCCTTCATGATGGTGATCATTTACGTTTATGGTTTCAGTCAATGGGAGCCATTGAAAGCATTGGTGCCACTTTTAATTGGTGATGTGAAAGAGGCCAGTGGATTAAGCTATGTTCAAAGCATAGGCGTGGTGTTAATCAATCAGGTGTTATGGTTTTTGGGCATACACGGTTCAGCGCTATTAGAAACTAATGCCCCACTTATTTATTTACAGGGGCAAGGTGTTTTATACAGTCGTCAATTTTTTGAACTTTATGCCTATATGGGAGGCGCTGGCACAACATTAGGCTTGCTAATAGCGCTGTTTTTTTCATCTAAAACAAACAATAGAAAGTTGGCTAAGTACGCTTTAATACCCAGCATTTTTAACATTAATGAATTACTGATTTTTGGTTTGCCTATTGTTTTAAATCGTTTTTTATTTATCCCATTTATATTAGCCCCCATATTAAGTATTTCCATTGCAAGGCTGGCCATGGAGATGGGGATATTAGATTTTACTGGTCTACGCACAGCCTGGAGTACGCCTATATTGTTATCAGGTTATTTAACTGGAGGAGTCAATGGGGTATTGGTTCAAATTTTAGGCGTTGCGGTTTCAACCTGTTTATACTGGCCATTCGTAAAGCGTTTTGATCAATCTATTCAAGTGCGTCATGAAGCAAAATTTAAATCCATGATTCACTCTTTAAATCAGCCTGGTTTTGATATTGATAAAATATTGGCCGCTAGAAATAATCTAGGAGGACTGTGTCGTCGAATTGATAAAGACATGCGTCAACATATTAATGCAGGTTATTTTGAAATGCATTACCAGCCCAAAATGAATAAAGATAAACAGGTGAGCAGTGTAGAGGCTTTGATTCGTTGGCAGCACCCTGAGTTTGGCTCGTTCCCTCCCAATATTTTTGTGAAAATAGCAGAGGCTACTGGTTTTATTCATATATTGGGACGATGGGTAATAGAAGCATGCTTAAAAGATATGAAAAGTATGGAAGAAGCAGGGATGCCAGCGCTGCAGGTAGCCATTAACGTTTCTTCTATTCAATTAGAGGATGCTTCCTTTTATGAATACCTACCTAAATTATGCAGTGAAAATAAAATAGATGCACACCTAATAGAATTAGAGATTACTGAGGGCCAAGAATTGGTCATGAGCGATCATTTGTTTGATGGCCTTAAACAATTATCTAAGGGGGGATTCTCTATTGCTCTAGATGATTTTGGAATGGGCTATACATCACTTCGTTATTTGCAGTCGTTGCATATTGATACATTAAAGCTAGATGCTTGCTTAGTGAAGGACGTGACGAATAGCGAGGTGGTAAGAGACATTATTAGCAGTATGAGCAATTTGTCGCGTACACGAGATGTGAAACTGGTGGCGGAATGGGTTTCTACAGAAGCGCAATTTGAAGCATTATTGGAATTAGGCTGTGACCAATTTCAAGGGCAGTTTTTCAGTATGCCTATTAATTTATATGAACTAATGGAGTATTGTGTGCTTCATTCAGTGGCTTCTAAATAAACCTTTTCTTCAATGTTCTATTTCTTGGTGCCTTTTAATTATATAGCCGTGATTCAGGTTTAATGCGCACTGCTAAACTTTAAGAGCAGGGCTTTATTTTCAAATATGTCTTTATTTACGTAGTGCAATAAGCGATTCATAAATAGGATCTATGCAGCAGCGCTTCCCACTTTAAAAATTGTTTTGATGGAGGTAAGCGGGCGTCATTTTGAATCCATAGCTGATTTAAAAAATAGAAGGCTAGCGTATTTAACAGGGGAAAGTTTCAGTGGGGAGGTAGATGATCGTGCGGATGTGATTATTCATCGTATTACTGACTTTTCATAAGACATAAAAATGCTTATGGCAAACCTTGTGGATGCCATTATAGGCCCATATTCGCAGCCGCAGCCTGCTCAACACAGTTTTGGACATCCAATAATTATTAATGAGTGTACCCCTTGGGTGCAGCTTTCTAATAAAAGTACTGAGTTTATTTCCGTTAAAAAAAATAAAAGATTCAATTAAACAATTAACTCAGCAAGGGACTTTGGAAAAACTTAGGGCTGATTATCTGAAAGTAAAAATGCAATAAAACACAAAAAAGGCCCTTGTGGTGAAACCATAAGGGCCTTTAACGTTTACGTATTTTAGCGTTTTATTAAACGTTAAAACGAAAGTGAAGTACGTCACCGTCTTTCACTATGTATTCTTTGCCTTCAACGCGGAAGCGACCTGCGTCTTTCGCGCCACTCTCACCCTTATATTGGATAAAATCGTCGTAGCTTGTGCACTCAGCTCGAATGAAGCCTTTTTCAAAGTCGGTGTGAATAACGCCAGCCGCCTGTGGTGCAGTAGCGCCTTGTTTAACGGTCCAAGCACGAACTTCTTTAACACCAGCTGTAAAGTAAGTTTGTAGGCCTAATAGTTCATAGCCACCACGAATTACACGGTTTAAACCAGGCTCGCTTTGTCCCATTTCTTCAAGGAACATAGCCACATCTTCAGGGTCGTCTAATTCAGAAATTTCTTGTTCAATTTTATTGCAAACAGGCACCACCACTGCATTTTCATTGGCTGCAATGTCACGAACAAGGTCTAAAAATGGGTTATTTTCAAAACCATCTTCAGCTACATTGGCAATGTACATGGTAGGTTTAACAGTGATCATATGAAACATTTGAACACGTACTTGCTCGTCTTCGTTTAAATCCATGGAGCGTACAGGTAGGTTGTCTTCAAGGTGTGCTTGCATTCTTTCTAACAAAGCCTTGTCAGCCACAGCGTCTTTATCGCCGCTACGAGCAGTACGAGTAACACGCTGTAGCTGTTTTTCAACGCTTTCTAAGTCGGCAAAAATAAGCTCAAGGTTAATGACTTCAATATCATCTTGAGGGTTTATTTTATTTTCAACGTGAATAACATTTTCGTCTTCAAAGCAACGCACAACATGGGCAATGGCATCGGTTTCACGAATGTTAGCTAGAAATTTATTTCCTAAACCTTCACCTGTTGAGGCGCCTTTTACAAGACCTGCAATATCAACAAACTCCATTGAAGTAGGAATGACTTTTTCAGGGTTAACAATTTCAGCTAGGGCATCAAGGCGAGCATCAGGCATGGCCACGATGCCTGAGTTTGGCTCGATGGTACAAAAGGGAAAATTCTCCGCCCCTATGCCTGATTTAGTTAGCGCGTTAAATAAAGTGGACTTACCAACATTTGGTAATCCAACAATGCCACATTTAAAACCCATCTGGATTAACCCCTAATTAGAAATTTTTAACGATTCGTTATGCTTTAAAACTGTGCAATCGATTCATGGCTGCGGGCCAATCTCCGCTTACAATGCTGTCTATTTCGCGAATGGCTTCATCGATAACAGCGCTTAATTTATTTTGGTCATCTTTATTGGCGCGACCTAATACATGGCCTGTTACTTTGCTTTTATCACCAGGGTGTCCGATACCAATGCGTAGGCGGTAAAAGTTTTTGTTATTGGCCATCTTGCTAATAATGTCACGTAAACCGTTTTGACCACCGTGACCGCCGCCTAATTTAAATTTGGCTGTGCCCACAGGTAAATCTAGTTCGTCATGCACCACTAGAATTTCATTAACAGATATTTTGTAAAAGTTCGCGAGGGCTTGAACGGCTTGACCGCTCAAGTTCATGAAGGTAGTTGGAAACAATAACCACACTTCTTGGCCTTTAATTTGGGTTTTCCCCACCAGACCGTGGAATTTTTTATCGGGCTTGAGTTGCACGTTATAAAAACGTGCTAACTCTGCAAGTAAATCGACACCGGCATTGTGTCGGGTATTGTGATATTCAGAACCTGGATTACCCAAGCCTACAATCAGTTTGATTTTATCCTTCACGCCAGTGCCTTTACTTAAGTTCAAGTGCTAAATGCTGAATTACTCGGCAGCAGCAGCAGCTTCTTCTTCAAGTTCTTCGTCAGTTTTACCTTTAGGCGCTAGAACAGATACTACAGATGCATCGTGGTCAGCACCGTGAGTAAGCGCAAGAATTTGAACGCCTTCAGCTAGTTTAAGGTCAGACAAGTGAACGATAGTGCCCACTTCAACATCAGCCATGTCTACTTCGATGAATTCAGGAAGTACGCCAGCAGCACAGATTACTTCAACATCAGAGATAGTGTGAGTGATCTTACCGCCTTGCAATTTAGCGCCTTTACAAGCTTCTTCGTTGATGAAGTGTAGAGGGATGTGCTGCTTGATGATGGTGTCGTTATCTACGCGTAGGAAATCAACGTGCATGATAACCGGGCGGAAAGGATGACGTTGAACGTCTTTGATTAGTACGGTTTCAACTGTACCAGCAACGTTTAGTTTAACGATGTGGCTGAAGAAGCCTTCATCTTCAAACGCTTTATTCAAGTCTTTAAGTGCCAAAGTAACCTGAGCAACTTCTTTACCAGCACCGTATACGATTGCTGGAGTTAAGCCTTCCAAGCGACGTAGGCGGCGGCTCGCACTCGTACCTTTAACTTCGCGTAGTTCAGCATTTAATTCAAAATTAGCCATTTTTCATACCTTTATAAATGAAAGCAGCCCCAACCCCGCGACCAGGATTAGAGCCTTTTTATTTGCCGCTTAATTGCAGCAAACTCTATCAGTGCCTGTTTGCTAAATATTAACAAACTCAGGCATTGATGGATTTTTGACTATTAGCGAAACATAGCGCTAATAGATTCTTCGTTATTGACGCGTCGAATAGACTCAGCCAATAAACCCGCAAGTGTCAGTTGGCGAATGTTACCAAGTGATTTTGCGTCTTTTGTTAGAGGAATGGTGTCGGTTACGACTAGTTCATCTAACGAAGAGTTCTTAATGTTCTTAATTGCGGCGCCAGATAGTACAGGATGTGTACAGTAGGCCACAACTTTTTTCGCACCAAATTGCTTAAGTGCTTCGGCCGCTTTGCACAATGTGCCGGCTGTATCGACCATGTCATCAACGATGATGCAGGTTCGGTCAGTTACGTCACCTATAATGTGCATAACTTGTGCTTCGTTAGCCTGTGGGCGACGTTTATCAATAATGGCAAGGTCGGCATCGTCTAGTTGCTTGGCGATGGCGCGGGCACGTACTACGCCACCTACGTCTGGGCTCACAATCATAAGATCTTCGTAATTTTGCTTTTCAATGTCATCAAGCAAGATAGGTGAGCCGTAAATGTTATCCATAGGCACGTTAAAGAAGCCTTGGATTTGGTCTGCGTGAAGATCAACCGTTAATACGCGGTCAACACCAGCAGCTTGTAGCATGTCAGCCACTACTTTAGCACTTATAGGAACACGAGCAGAACGTACACGACGGTCTTGACGGGCATAACCATAATAAGGAATAACCGCAGTAATACGGCCTGCTGATGAGCGGCGTAGGGCATCTACCATAAAAATGAGTTCCATAAGGTTGTCATTAGTTGGTACACAAGTAGGTTGAATGATAAAAACGTCTTTACCGCGTACGTTTTCAGCAATCTCTATTGTGATTTCGCCATCACTGAATTGACCTACCGTGGCTACACCTAATGGAAGGTCTAGGTGGTCAACAATTAAACGCGCCAATTCTGGGTTCGCGTTACCGGTAAAAACCATTAACTTAGACACGTCGGATGCTCCTGGCGCTAATTAAATTAGAGTTTCAATGATGGGAATTAGAAAAGATGGCAGGGGTGGCAGGATTCGAACCTACGCATGACGGGATCAAAACCCGTTGCCTTACCGCTTGGCTACACCCCTAAAAACTGACCTAACTGATTACTGCATTATTAAGTGGTGATTGGTTTAAACCTTTCACTACTTTAGCTGTGTAATTAGCCGGTAGTTGAGCTAGAACTTGCTTGGCTTGATGCTCTGAAGTGACCTCCAAAAACACACAAGAACCAGTGCCTGTCATTCTAGCAGATCCGAATTTCTTTAGCAAATTCAATGAGTTAGAAACTTCTTGGTAAAGCTTACTAACTATCAATTCACAGTCATTCCGACCTGTGCCCCGAAGAGCGGCGCTCATTCTGCACTTAGGGGTGTCTCTTGTCAAATCTTTATGTGAAAAAACATTTTGAGTATTCACATGACAATCTGGCACCACCAGTACAAACCAGTTTTCATCTAAATCCAGCATCGGTGTTAATAACTCACCAACCCCCTCTGCCCAAGCTGCTTGTCCGCGAACAAAGACAGGGACATCGGCCCCGAGTGTTAATCCTAGTTCAGCCAGCTCATTAATGCTTAGCTTTGTTTGCCACAGTTCATTAAGCCCTACTAACGCCGTGGCTGCATTGGAACTGCCCCCCCCTAAGCCTGCTCCCATGGGCAATACTTTTTGAAGGTTAATATGAGCACCTTGTTGGCAACCAGTATGACGCTGAAGCAATAATGCCGCTTTGTAGATGAGGTTATCCTCTAGAGGGATATCTTCGATATGGGGGGTAATGCTAATTCGGGACTGGTCTTGTTCACTAAACGTGAGCTCGTCACACCAATCTACAAACTGGAAAATACTTTGCAGTAGGTGATAGCCATCCTCTCTTTGCCCATTAATATGTAGGAACAAGTTAAGTTTGGCAGGGCTTGGAAGAATAAGGGGCTTTTTAGAATTCATGGGTTACTTAATGCTTTTATAGGTAGGAATTAATCCACAGACCAATTTTTTACCACAATTAAAAATTTCCACTTACCTTGGCGAATTTTAATGCGCGCGGGTAAATCATAATAAGGGTCGTAGCGCTGAATTTCCACGTTCCATAAGTCTTGCTCGATTTTGGCAAGTTTACCGTCTTTTGATTCGGTTTTCGCTGGGCTAAAGGGTGCTGTTTTGCCTTTGAGCCAATAGGGTAGGTTTTTCAACGGAAAGAACCAACCTAGCTGTTGGTAAATCAGTTGTTGCGGGTTTACGCCTGTATGGATCTTACCGCCTTGGGTTAGCGTAGCGTGTTTAGAAGTACCTTCTATGCGAGTACTGCCTTGCCCAAGCGGGCCGGTGACATATATATCAAAATTATCTTTTTGTTGTTTCCACTGTATAAAAC